>LADL02003082.1_pt1 | contig 33381 bp, 29 predicted proteins | sample 619721 | NCBI WGS metagenome assembly LADL02 (sample SAMN03397408, study PRJNA257561) | rock porewater metagenome | biome: terrestrial; feature: Opalinus Clay rock; material: porewater; isolation source: Opalinus Clay rock porewater BRC-3 borehole | place: Switzerland: Mt Terri URL, St-Ursanne ...
TATACATAGCGATGAGCATGCTCAATAATAATTTTACGAAAAAATTTACTCCAGTGCTCTGAATAATCCAATTGTGTGCTAGACATGTTACTGTCAATTTGAGTTATCAGTAAGAGCGTGGGCGAAATTGGCATTATAATATTTCCGTTTTTCTTGCCCCATCCACCCTTGAAATCATATTCATGCTCACTATTGTAGTTCAAGCAGATTACGGGGTCATCGGAGGTCGGAAATAATACTCCATTTGCGGCGTGAATAACATGCCATTTGTGCTTTTCCAGAACGCTTACTGTTTTTGTCAGCAGATGCTTCAATGCAAATAGATACATTCCTTTACCCACAAGCGAATTAACTTTTATTTGGCGTATATCTTTATTAACCGATACTTTGATTGGTAACAGTTTTGTTTTTTCGGATATTTGCGGTTGGCTGCTAATTCCTGAGGATTTGCTTCTAGTTGGTTAGCGGCTTTTTGCACAACGTTTTCAAACATTGGTGGCATTTCTGTACGCCACCGTGCCATTAAATCATTAAGACGTGCGGGGGTCCTCAAATATTGAGCGCCAACAAAATGGGAAAGCTTTTTTGATTCATTTTTATCCAAGTTATGACCATTTAACAGATTATCAAAAACCTTTTTAACAGGTGATTCAAATTCTCTATTAAACCATTTTTCAAAATCATCGATTTCCTTTTGTCCTTCATTTCGCGTATAAAAATCATTCCAAACTGCGGTAGATTTTATTCTTTTGCGACTCCAATAAGGAATTCTGGAATCAGGTACAAGCAAACTGTAAGTAAAAATGCTAATACCGTCTTGGCTCCAATTTTTAAGGTAAAACTGCGGAATATAATGATTATTATGATTAGTCTGATTTGATGACAAAATAGCACCTCCGAACTGCATTGATTCTGAACTTTAAATTAAAGTATATATTTTTATAAAAAGGACTATTTCTTGATTGTTCAGCCGCAACACATAGCTCTTACTTTGCTTTTACTGCTTCAAATACTGGGAGTAAGTACTCGATGCCGTCATTAAGAAAAGAATTGGGTTACTTGAAGAACTGTTTTAATATGTAATTATGTTGTAAAATATGGATATGAAATAATTAAAGAACCTGGTAAAATAAGTCTAAAAAATATCGGGGAGGTATTAAAAAAGATGAAATTTGAGTGGCTGGGTCACGCCTGTTTTGCTATCACTCTAACCAACGGAAAAACAATTATCACAGACCCTCATGATAATATAGGATATCCACCCCTAAACAGAACCTCCGACATCATAACAGTGAGCCATCAACATCACGACCACAATGCCGTACATGCTGTTTCGGGACTCCCACAGGTCATACAGAATGAGGGAGTCCACAAGCTTGACGAAGTAGAAATCACCGGGGTGCAGTCCTTTCATGACAATATAAAGGGGGCCCGGGGAGGCAGAAATTTAATATATGTTATCGCTGCGGAAGGGCTGCGAATATGCCACCTTGGGGACCTGGGCCATTTGCCCGACGAGGGGCAAATAAAAAGCATAGGCCGGGTGGATGTTCTCATGGTACCTGTGGGAGGCTTTTACACAATAGACGACTCCCAGGCCGCCGGTGTAGTTGAACAGCTTCTCCCCAAATACATTTTGCCTATGCACTATAAAACCGACTTAATTAGTTTTCCTATCAGCGGTCCCGATAAATTTTTAGCCCACTATCCCGGCTATCTAACTTTAAAGGTTCTTGAGGTTACAGTAGAAAGACTTCCTGCACACCCTCAGGCTGTCCTATTGGAATTGGCTTAAATAATGAAGGACCGTGTAAAAAGTCATTTACACGGTCCTTCATTATTGCCTTACTGGTAGCTTCTTTACGCCACCGGTCTGTCGGCATAGCTTTTGAAATCTATCTCCGGGAAGATATTGTTTTTGGATTCCAGATAATTAAGCCATCCCTCATCTATCCTGTTTTCCTTAATTTCATAATAAAGTCTGATGAAATTGTCCAGGTGTGTTTTGGTACGCCGGATGGCGTAATCCGTCATGGTACCGGTATTCATTATGAACGCCCAGTCGCTGCTCTGGGCCAGCATCAACTCCCGGGCAGCCTGGTTTAGTGCCCTGACCTGGATTCCGGCGGCATGATAGAGATTTTCCGCCAACTCCACCATCCTGCCCGAGGCTACATGCAGGTGTTTATATATCCAGTCATTTTTTGCGCACAGCCAAACCTCGTTATAGCCCTTATGGCCCCAACTGGAGGCACACGGCGTAGCTACCTGATTGTAGCCATGACGTTTTAAATACTCTGCCGGTGTAATCATGCTGAAGGTGTTTTGATCAAAATGGATTTTCTTCATCAACATTTCCAGCCAAAGAGGACCTTCATACCACCAGTGTCCGAATAACTCGGCATCATAGGGAGCTACAATAATTGGCGGTCTGTCCATAATACTACTTATATAATCTATCTGAAGCTTCCTGTTGAACATGAAGTTACCGGCGTGTATGGCGGCTTTTTCCCTAGCATTTGATGGAATGTAGGCTTCCTTGTAATCAGCTTTTCCGGTAATGCGATAATGCTTTATTCCGGTATGAATCCTTATTCCGTCAGGGTGTATGTAAGGTTTGACGTATTCGAAATCAAGATCGAATCCAATATCCCTATAGAATTCACGGTAGTCAAAATCCCCGGGATAACCTTCATTTGAACTCCATACCTGTTTTGAGGACTCGGTGTCCCTGCCAAAGGCGGCAACACCAGAAGGGCAGAAAATTGGGGCATAGACCCCGTAGCGGGGTCTATGAGACGCGAACAACAAGCCATGGGTATCCAAAATAAAATACTTAAGCCCTTGTTCCTTGAGTATTGGGTCAATACCGGGAGTATATGCGCACTCAGGTAACCATATCCCTTCCGGATGGCGCCCCAGGTGCTTGCTATGCAAATTTACGGCTGTCCTTATCTGCGCGCGAACGGCGTTTTTGTTATTCATCATAAGGGGCAAAAAGCCATGGGTGGTGGCACAGGTCATAATCTCCAGACGATCGAGTTCCTGGAATTTTTTAAAGGCATTGACCAGATTGCCTCCATACCTGTAAAAGGTATCCCTGGAGTGGTTAAACTGGTTCTGATACATAAGGGCACTCTGGTGAAAAGAGGTGTTGTATGTTCTTCCGGCCTCTTTGTCCGCCAGTTCTATAAGTTTATTTAAATGCTTGTGATAACGATCCTGTAAAAGCCCATCGGTTAACATGGATATAAGGGTTGGCGAAAGACTCATGGTGATTTTGAAGGGAACCCCCTCGTCCACCAGCCTTTCAAAAGCATTTATTAGCGGCATATAAGTTTCAGTTATAGCCTCGAAAAGCCATTTTTCTTCAAGAAAGTTTTCATGCTCAGGATGCCTTACGTAGGGCAGATGGGCATGCAATATCATACAAAGGTAACCTTTACTCATAATGTCCTCCGGAGCAATTAAATTTTAATTCACAGGGGAATCATGAAAACCCGGTGAGCTGATTCCCAGGGGCACTTTCCCCATTCTTTCCTGTATCTCCTCAATAATCAGCGGAGAGCTTATACCCATGTGGATTTTACTATAAAGGCCCTCAATCCACATCCATTCTTCATCAAGCCTGTCGGACAGTGTATCTCTGGGTGTTGTCACTATGTTGGATCTAAGAAGGGTGATAAAACTGCCGTCCGGAAAAAGCCTCCCCAGGTCAACACAGAATGACCGGTTGGCCTCAGCCACTTTTATATACCAGTCATCGGCGTTTACACCAAGGCTGCAGTCAAAATAATTATTGGCGTTGGTTCCGTTAAAATTAATTCCGGTAACATCATATACCCTCAGCACGGGCTTCGATATTTCCCATAAACCTGGTCCGTACCTGGAAGTTATATCCTCCATTTTAGTGGCTGTGATCTCCCAGTAAGCATATAGCCAGTATGGATCCCTTACCATAAGGGCCATCCGATCCATTCCGTATGCTCTGGGCAGTTCCGGCACGTACTCCAGAGTTTGCCGGGGTACTGGTATAGATAACTCCTCGGCATACTCCTCAGTGAACAGGGGTATCTCTTTTTTAATTTCAGGTTTTCTGGTTTGCATGGATTTGATGGCCGGCCACAAATAAAAAGCCAGTATCAATATCACTATTATCCCGATGGTTATTGGCAATAATGCTGGCAAACGTTACCCCTCCTTGGTGAAATATTTATATACTTAAAAGACGTTGAAGATGAGTAAAATTAAACTTTATGCTTTCAGATTGAATCATGATTTTATTATTGCCATGGGTATAGTGTTATAATCATAAAGTTAAGTGTGGGGACCCAGAAAAAAGGAAATGAATTCAACAAGACATTTTGCAACAAAAAATATTATTCCTTGAGAACTGATAAAAAATACTCTTCTATCTTTTAAAATACCGGGACCGGTGATAATATCTATTGTGAGTTTTTAAAAAAGGGGAGAATTTATGTTTAAGAATCCCGAGGATAACGAAATCAGGAGCATAATGCAAAAATCAGTAAGTATAGCCATAGTTGGTCTGTCCGGAAACCGAGATAAGGACAGCAACCTGGTGGCCCGGTACCTCCAGGAAAAGGGTTACCGAATAATTCCGGTTAATCCCGGGGAGGCCGAAATATTGGGCCTGAAATCCTATCCTGATTTGATTTCCATTCCGGAAAAAATAGACATTGTAAATGTTTTCAGGCGCAGTGAACACCTCCCCTCGGTGGTGGAAGAAGCCCTGAAGGTGGGCACAGGCTGTATATGGGCACAGTTGGGAGTGGCGGAAGAGGGATCGGCAGCCCGGGCGGCAAGCCGCGGAATCACAGTGGTTATGAACCTCTGCATCAAGAATGAGCATAAGCGCCTGCTGGCCAACAATCATGAAAAACAATAAGCCCCGGGACTATTGCCGGAAAATAATCAGGGAACTTGGAGAACTTTACCCTGATGCCCGGACCGAGCTTGTGTACGGCACCACCTTTCAGCTTCTGGTGGCGGTAATGCTGTCTGCCCAAAGCACAGACCGACAGGTAAATAGAATAACTTCGGGTTTATTTCAAAAATACAATAATCCCCAGGATTTCGCCCTGCTGAAATGGGAGGAACTGGCGGAGGAAATCAAGGGATGCGGACTGTTCCGGAACAAAAGCCGAAACATTATAAACACCAGCCGCATACTGGAGGAAAAATACGGTTCCCGGGTTCCCGGTGATCGTGAGTCACTGGAGGCTCTTCCAGGAGTGGGCCGAAAAACTGCCAATGTTGTTTTGAATGTTGCCTTTGGTGTACCGGTGATGCCTGTGGACACTCATGTTTTCAGGGTTTCCCGACGCCTGGGCCTGTCGGCCGGAAATACCACGGCCTCGGTTGAAAAGGATCTTCAGTCAATTGTACCCCCTGAATGTATGGGAAAGATTCATCACTGCCTGATACTGCACGGTCGCCAGATATGCAAAGCCCGCAGCCCTCTCTGTGATAAATGCTCACTAACAGTCCTGTGCCTGAAAAAAAAGACGGAGGCAGCGGGAGAACTTTAACTTAACAGCTGCTCTGAAATAAGAGGTGATAATTTTGCGGGTGGTTCTGGTGGAGCCTGAAATCCCGGCTAACACAGGTAATATTGCAAGAACATGCGCGGTTACCGGGACTGAACTCTTTTTAATACGACCCCTGGGTTTTTCCATTGAGGACAGATATCTTAAAAGAGCAGGGCTGGATTACTGGCATCTGGTCAAGATACATGTTTATGACAGTTTTACCGATCTGCTCAAGGAACACAAGGAAGAAACATTTATTTACCTTTCAACCAGAGGCAAAAAAATATACTCTGACTTCCAGTATGGTGATAAGGACTTTTTGGTGTTCGGCAAAGAAACAGCCGGCCTACCAGATTATATTCTGAAGGGCAATGAGGAATCCACCCTCAGGATACCCATGATACCCTGCAGTAGATCATTAAACCTCTCCAACACTGTGGCCCTTGTTCTTTTTGAGGGACTTAGACAGCAAGGCTTTTCAGGCATGACCTGAAAACCCCCGAAATAACTGGTTGCCCATACAGCCTATACTATTTTCAGTGTCCCAAAGAAGGAATTAATCCACGGTAAGAGAATATAGTTGTATATTAATATTGACACAATAAAAATGAGGTAAAATTTATGAATACTGGTCTTATAAATCTAAAAAATGCAATGGAGCGGGAGGGCTATATCAGCGGGGACGACCTGGCAGTAACGGTATTTCTTGCCCTTACCCTGAAAAAACCCCTGCTGGTTGAAGGAGCCCCCGGTGTGGGAAAAACCGAAATTGCCAAGGTGCTGGGCAGGGTTTTCGACACCAATGTAATCCGCCTGCAGTGCTATGAGGGTCTTGACGAAAATAAAGCCCTTTACGAGTGGAATTATCAAAGACAACTTTTAAAAATACAGATAATGAAAGACTCCTGCCAGCAAGAGGGCATGGAAAAGGATTTATTTGACGAGCAGTATCTTCTGGAAAGACCTCTTTTAAAAGCCATACGGTCCGAAAAAAGGGTTGTTTTGCTGATAGACGAAGTGGATAAGGTTGATGAACCCTTCGAGGCATTTCTTTTTGAACTTCTATCTGATTTCCAGGTCTCCATTCCTGAACTGGGAACACTGTCCGCCAGGCAGATACCCATTGTGGTGCTTACAAGCAATGGCGACAGGGAGCTCTCTGACGGCCTGAAGAGACGATGCGTTTACCTTTATATAGATTATCCCGATATTGAGAAGGAAGTAAAGATATTACAGACAAAGGTTCCCGAGGCTGGAGAGAAACTAAACCGCCAGGTGGCTGCGGCCGTAAACTACATCAGGTCAAACCTGGAACTGCGCAAACAGCCCTCGATATCCGAGTCACTTGACTGGGTAAGGGCGTTACTGGCCCTTAACGCCGATGCCCTCAACACTGAGAATATATCCGCCACCACCAATCTGCTTTTAAAAAACCGTGATGACAGTATTCAACTTTTGGATCCGTCAGTTTTGAGCGACCTATTAAAGCATGTTGCAGGCGGAAGCATCGAAAATAAAGGTCCCGCGTCATGCGCGTGCAGGGGGCATCAACACTGCAGCCATTCCGAACAGAAGTAAAATATTTTTATTCTACACAATCAGTTTTTAAACGGGGTGGCATGATTGGATCTGGATAATATGACGGCTATTGTGGCAGAGGTTGAGAGTTCCGGAAAAGATACCATTGAATATAACATAACACGTTTTGCTCAAATATTAAGACACCTTGGTGTCAGGGTCAGCCTGTCGGAAACTATTGACGCCCTGGGGGCTCTCTCAAAGGTGGACCTTCTCAGCCAGGATCAGGTTAGGGGAGTACTGAGGGCCTGTCTGGCTAAAAGCAGGAAAGAGGCAGGAATATTTGAGCAAGCCTTTAGTCTTTTTTTTGCCGCCCCTGAAGAAAAGCTTGCCAGGCAAAAGGTCCGCAGGGAAATGCAAATGGAAAGAAACCGTATTATCAGCCAGGCCAACCAGGAGATCATGGAGGTTGCCGGAGAGTGGCAAAAGGATGAGACCGACAAAATAATACTGACAGAGAGCCAATTGGAAACATATTCTCTTCTCCCCGAAGAAGAGAAGGAAAGAATGAAAGAAATACTTGAAAGAATGAAATCAAATCCTGTTAATAACCCCGGTGAATTGATCAACAGGGTTCTGCAGTCATCTTTAAACTACTGGCGCTACCACATGTTGAAAAACATGTCTGAAATGGAAAGAAATACAGAGCTGCCAGATGCTCGGCTGACGGGCGACGAGGATTTGGACGAGGTTATTCAAAGTGTGGCGGCCCATTTCTACCACGATCCCGGCGACCGGATAATGCACCAGGACATGGAAAGCCTGGAAGACAGAGATGCTTACAAGGTAACCGCCCTTATAAACCACTTATCTGCACAGCTTGCCCTGGGCATGACCAGAAGATATAAGAAAAGCTCCCGGGCAGTATCGGTGGATATCAGGAGAACGATAAGAAGGAATATGAGGTATGGAGGCATTCCCATAAATCTCAGTTACCGATCAAAGCGCAAAAAGAGATCCCGGTTTTTGTTGATTTGCGATGTTTCGGCATCTATGGCCAGATATGCCAGGTTTATTATGCAGTTTATATACGGGCTTGGCAGTGCCCTGGGGGGTATAGAAAGCTTTATCTTCTCAGAAAATCTGGAGAGGATCACACCTTATTTTAAACAGAAAAAGGACTTTGTCATGAGCATGGCCGGGATGATTAATGACAGCAGACAGTGGGGTAAATCCACCAATTTACACCTTTCTCTGGAAACATTTAATAGCCAGTATAGAAATCTGCTTTCTCCGGAAACCATTGTCTTTATTGTCAGTGATGCCAAAACAATAGCTCCGGAAAAAGCCGCAAAGCTCTTAACGGATATGAAACGCAGATGCAGGCACATTGTCTGGCTTAATACTCTGCCAGCCAGGGAGTGGACAGTGCATCCTCCGGTAAGTATGTTTAAAAAGGTTATAGAAATGTATGAGTGCAATACCCTGTCCCAATTGGAGAGGACACTGCGAAAACAGGTTATAAAAAATATGTAAACGTTGGCTCATTGGTCCTGCGGGAAAGGGTGAATTAATTGGGAATTAAAAAAACTGCCGATAACTATCTGATTGATGAGCTTTCAGCTCTTCATTCAATCCACAATCTGGTAATGGGTATAGATTATCAGGGGCGCATCATTATTTTCAATTCAGCCGCCGAAAGGCTGTTCGGTACCAATGCCGAGAAAGTCATGGGGCGGTTCATCAATGATGTAATTCCCGGTACCGGCCTGATGAAGGTGCTAAAAACCGGAAACTCGCATATAGGCAGAAAATTCATGGTTGGAAATACCCTATACATGGTAAACAGGACCCCTATAATGAAGGGTAACAAAATAGTTGGCGCCATCGGTGTTTGCCAGGAAATTACTGAACTCCAACATCTGGCCGAAGAGTTGGAGGTTGTCAAAGAACTGAAGGGCACCCTGCAGACTATTTTTGACAGCGCCCATGACGGCTACATGGCGGTAAACAACGATGGTGTTATTATTATGATAAACAAAGACTTTGCCGAGCTGATAAATCTTCCTTCGCCCGAACTGGCCATGGGAAAGCATGTTAAAGAAATTGTCAAAGAGCAAAAACTCATGGAGGTGCCGCGTACGGGAAAGCCCCACCACGGGGAGATAGTTCGCATCGGCGGCAGAGAAACTGTTTTGATGCGTTACCCCATCCGGAAAAACGGTATTATTATAGGTTCTGTGTCAAAGGTAATATTTAAAGACATAAGCCAGCTGGCTTCTCTGGCGGAAAAAATAAGCGCCCTGAACAAAGAGCTGGATTATTACAAAAATGAGCTGGAGAGGGTTCAAGGAGCCCGTTACACAATAGAAAACTTCATAGGCAACAGCCAGGTCATGATGAAGTTAAAGGATACGGTCAGAAGGGTTGCCCAGGGACCCTCAACTGTGCTGATCAGGGGGGACAGCGGAACAGGCAAGGAACTGCTGGCCCACGCCCTTCACACAGGGTCCCCGCGCCGTTTCAAGCAGTTTGTAAAGGTTAACTGCGCTGCAGTTCCGGAAAACCTGCTGGAATCAGAACTGTTTGGATACCAGGAAGGAGCTTTTACAGGCGCCAAAAGGGGCGGGCAGATGGGGAAATTTGAGCAGGCCAACGGTGGCACCATTTTCCTTGACGAAATAGGCGATATGCCTCTAGCCATGCAGTCAAAGCTATTGAGGGTGCTGCAGGAGAAAGAAATTGAACGCCTGGGAGAAAACAGGCCCAGACAGGTTGACGTTAGGGTGGTGGCGGCTTCCAACAGGCCCCTTGAAGAACTTATCACCGAGGGCAAGTTCCGCCAGGATCTATATTATCGGCTCAACGTGGTTTCTCTGCATATCCCGCCTCTGAGGGAGAGGATGGAGGATATAGTGGAGCTTACCATGCATTTTATAAAAAAATTCAACATTGAATTCGGTCTTAATGTTATGGACATGGAAAAGGAAGTTTGGGACCTGTTTCACAGTTATAACTGGCCGGGCAACGTAAGGGAGTTGGAAAATTTAGTTGAGAGGGCCTTTAACATGGTGGACAGTGATTTTATATCCCTGTCGAACCTCCCGCAGTACATGCAAAAACTGGGCAAGGGACCCAGGCGAACACCTATGGACAAGGGACTGACGGCTCTGCTGGACCAGGTAGAAAAAGAAGCCATTATAGAAACACTGTCCTTCACCGGTGGCAACAAGATGCAGGCGGCCCGGTCCCTTGGGATATCCAGGGCATGGCTGTATAAAAAAATGAAGCAGTACGGCATAGATTTATAGAATCGGGTATAAAAACCTCCCCGGACATATTTAAGGGGTTACATCGTATTGAATTTAACCGTGAAATAAGGTAAAATCCCCCTGTAACATAATCAAGGGGGTTTAATCATGTCAGCGTCAGAAAAAAGGATATAATCAAGTACTAAAAGAATAACTAAATCCGCATATGATTAAAGAGCAGCTGAGGACGTGAAAATATTGACACTTAAGACCAGACAAACCACCGTTATGTTACCGGGTCTTGAAGTCCCCCTGCTGGTGGTGGAAAACGTTGAATCTCTGATAACAGATCTGGCCGACGAGGAAAAAGTTCCTCTTTGGGCTGAAATTTGGCCGGCAGCCAGAGGAATTTCAAGATATATATGGGAAAACATGGATTTTACGGGGCAGAAGGTGCTGGAGTTAGGGTGTGGTTTAGGCCTGGCTGGTGTGGTTTGCGGCCTAAAGGGGGCAAAGGTAACATTTTCTGATTATCAGCCGGATGCACTGGACATTTCCAGTCAAAACGCGCAATTAAACGGCCTCACCGACGCTTCCACCCACCTGGGTGACTGGCGGTCTTTCAATCTGCAGGAAGAGTTTGATTGGATAGTGGGTTCAGATATACTTTACGATCACCGGTTTAACGACTACCTGGGGCGGATATTTCAGTCCAACACAGACCGGGGCAAGGGTATACTGGTATCTCACCCGGGCAGGCCGCCCGCCTTTGAGTTTATAAAAAAATGGTGTCTGGACACAGGGACCTCGGAAGAACACGACCTAATTCCCATTTATGTGGCCGATCCTCATTTTCCATACTATGAGATTCATGTTCACAGGCTGACTAAAAAATAGTAATGGGGTGTACATCCATGACCGAACAGATGGGTTTTACACAATTTTTGTTGTTAGCAGGAGTTGCCGCACTTACCATAGTAGTTCACGCCCGGCTTAAGAAGATGGGACATATGATTTGGGCCATACTGGCATCATTTGCCGGACTTGGTATCATGATTTATCTGGTTATCTAAGAGAGGTTGATATTTTTGTCCTTTGTTCATCTTCATGTTCATTCTGAATTCAGTTTACTTGATGGCGCAGCAAGGATTAAGCAAGCCGTTAACAAAGCCGTCAAATTAGGCATGCCCGCCCTTGCCATGACAGACCACGGTGTTATGTTCGGGGCGGTGGATTTTTATAAGGCCTGTAAAAAAGAGTGCATCAAGCCGGTACTTGGCTGCGAGGTTTATGTGGCCCCCAGATCCATGACCGACCGAACCCCCAGGGTTGACGACAGTCCTTATCACCTGGTACTGCTGGCCGAAAACGACGAAGGTTACAGAAATTTACTAAAACTGGTGTCCATGGGCTTTACCAATGGTTTTTACTATAAGCCGAGGGTGGACAAGCAAGCCCTGGCAGCCCATAGCAGAGGAATTATCGCCCTGTCCGGATGTATTGGCGGTGAGGTGGCCCAGAAAATTCTGGCCGATAAAATCCCTGAGGCTGGCGCCACAGCCCTTGAATACCGGGACATTTTTGGGAGCGGCAATTACTTCCTGGAACTTCAGGACCACGGTTTTGAAGAACAAAGAATTGCCAACCGGGAATTGATAAAAATCAGCCGGGACACCGGAATCCCCCTGGTGGTAACCAATGATGTTCATTATGTCGATAAAGAACACTCTGAAATGCAAGATGTACTGCTGTGCATTCAGACAGGTAAAATGGTGGACGACCCGTCCAGGATGAAATTCCAGTCCCAGGAATTATACCTGAAAAGCAGGGAAGAGATCAGCCTTCTTTTCGGCGAATACAGGGAGGCTATGGATGTAACACTGTCCATTGCCGAGCGCTGCAACGTGGAACTTTCATTTGGAAAGCTACACCTTCCGGTGTATGAAGTACCCGAAGGTTACACCATAAATACTTACCTGGAAAAACTCTGCCACGATGGTATAAACTGGCGGTACGGCAATGCTTCTGAGCTTGTAGGCAAAAGGCTTGAATTTGAGCTGAAAGTCATCAAGCAAATGGGCTTTTCGGGATACTTCCTTATAGTGTGGGATCTTATCCATTTTTCCAGGCAAAATGGGATACCGGTGGGGCCTGGCCGGGGATCCGCGGCCGGCAGCCTGGTGGCCTATAGCCTTGGCATTACCGACATAGATCCCCTCAAATACGGGCTGCTGTTCGAAAGGTTCCTCAATCCGGAAAGAGTCTCCATGCCCGATATTGACATAGACTTTTGCTACGAGCGCCGGGGAGAGGTCATAAATTACGTCTCCAGAAAGTACGGCGCCGATCGGGTGGCGCAGATAGCCACCTTTGGAACAATGGCCGCCAGGGCCGCCATAAGGGATGTGGGGAGAACTCTCAACGTTCCCTACAGTGAGGTTGACAGGGTGGCCAAGTTGGTGCCCCCGGAACTGCACATTACAATTGAAAAGGCTTTGAATGATTCGACCGATCTTAAAGAAATATATGACAGCAACAGACAAATTAAAAAACTAATCGATATGGCCGGACTTTTGGAGGGAATGCCAAGACATGCCTCCACCCACGCCGCAGGCGTGGTAATCACCAAAGAACCCCTGACACACTACCTGCCCATTTACAAGGCCAGTGACGGCCCACTTACCACCCAGTTCGCCAAGGATCAGGTGGAGGAGTTGGGACTTCTGAAGATGGACCTGCTGGGCCTTCGAACCCTCACCGTGATAGCAGACGCCATCAAAGCTTTGGAGGAAAACAGGGGAATAAAGGTGGATATGTCCGTCCTCCCGATGGATGATCAAAAAACTTATGACCTGTTGTGCCGGGGAGAGGGGACAGGCGTATTCCAACTGGAAAGCAGCGGCATGAAGAACATACTGAAAGACTTAAAGCCCAATGTTTTCGAGGATATTGTAGCCCTGGTGGCCCTTTACCGCCCCGGCCCGCTGGGAAGCGGAATGGTTAATGACTTTATACTCAATAAACACGGCCAGAGGAAAATCACTTACCTTCACCCGATGCTGGAACCAATTTTAAAGGATACTTACGGCGTAATACTTTACCAGGAGCAGGTTATGCGCATATCCTCCGACCTGGCGGGATTCTCACTGGGCGAGGCAGACTTACTGCGCCGGGCCATGGGCAAAAAGAAGCCTGAGATAATAGCCGGGCTGAGAGCTCAATTTGTAGAGGGTGCAGTCAAGAACAATATTAATGAGGAAACTGCCGGGCAGATATTTGACTTGATGGAGTTTTTTGCGGGTTATGGTTTTAACAAAAGCCACTCTGCCGCCTATGCCCTGGTTTCTTATCAAACAGCATATTTAAAGGCCAACTACTCGGTGGAGTTTATGACCGCCCTTCTTACCTCGGTGCGTGACAACACCGACAAGGTAGTTGTTTTTATTGAAGAATGCAGACGCCTGGGTATAGACGTGCTGCCTCCCAATGTCAACCAGAGTCGGGAAAGCTTTTCGGTGGATGGTTCTAGAATACGTTTTGGGCTGGCAGCCATTAAGAATGTTGGACTGGCGGCAGTTGAGGCCATTATTTCATCACGGGAAAAAGAAGGACCCTTCATAAATTTTGCAGATTTTTGCAGCCGGCTGGATACCCGGGTTGTGAACCGGAGGGTGGTGGAAAATCTCATAAAGGCCGGTGCGATGGAATCTCTGGGACATTACAGGGCACAGTTGATGGCTGCTGTGGATGCCGGACTTAACCTTGCCCAGCACACACAAAAGGAAAGGGCCAGCGGGCAATTGTCACTGCTGGAGTTCTGGGGAGACGAGGTAAAACACAGCCTTAGCCTTAGCATTCCCGATATAGAGGAGTATTCCAGGTCAGAGTTGCTGGCCTTTGAGAAAGAGGCTATCGGTTTTTATCTCAGCGGGCACCCCCTGATGGACTACCGGCAATCCATGCAGGAGAGCGCCACATTTAAACTGGCAGAACTTAAAGAACTTGAGGAAAAGAGCGCTGTATCCTGTGCAGGAATGATCACAACCATAAAAAGGATTAACACCAAAAAAGGAGATCCTATGGCCTTTGGCACCCTGGAGGACCTCACCGGCAATCTGGAAGTGGTTTTCTTCCCCAGGGTTTATAAGGAGTACCAGAAATTGATTGAAAACGATTCTGTGGTGGTGATAAAGGGAAAGACCGGATCGAACGGAGAGACTGTAAAAATACTGGCTGATGAGGTATTGCCCCTGTCTAAAAGAATTAATGGAGATCTGTACCTCCGCCTGGACGATATAACCCCGGAAGTGATGGACAGCATCAAAATTATTCTGAACTCTTATCCGGGAGCATCAAAGGTATTCCTCTTTTTCGAAAAAGAGAAAAAACTTAAACAAATACCAAAGGACCACTGGGTTGACATATCGGGACCCCTCCTGGGAGAAATGAGAAAACTTCTGGGCGGTCGAAATGTTAAGGTAAAAGAAATGGGCTAAACCATAGACTGTCATAAAATTCCTGTATATCTTGCAATTAGCAGCAAGTCTGTGCTATTATTTTCGTTAGGAAAACCGGATAACGGGGGATGACGTAAATGTGCGACAAGCCGAATAATACAGGTGGAGATTATATCGTGGTAAAGGCTCTGGACAACGGGGTTACCATTATAGGCCTCACCAGGGGCAAAGATACAAAATTTCATCACTCTGAAAAACTGGATAAAGGCGAAATAATGGTGGCTCAATTTACCGAACACACCTCAGCTATAAAAATAAGAGGTAGGGTTGAGATTCTGACTAAAAATGGTAAAATGAGGACTGACGAATAATATGGAAATATCCGGAGGTCTATTAGGGTCTGCGGATATTTTTTATTTTTTCGAAAGGAATATGCAGTTAATGAGTAGAAAAAACTAATTCGTGTTCGTACTGTTCGGGGGGAGGAATTCTGAAGTGTGGACCGTTGTATATATAGCGCCTCACATGAGGGAAGCCGAAAGAATAAAAAATGCTCTCTCAGGTGAGGGTTTTCTGGTAAAACTTAAAACAGTGGGCTTATCCAATATGAATGAATGCGGGCCCGTTGAGGTTCTGGTACCCGAATCCGAGATCGAAGAGGCGATGGAAATAATGGCCGTTTACAAACTATCAGGGAGGCATGGCACTATTTCTACCAATAGCTAATTGGCACAGGTATTTTTGCATATAATAGACTCATGTCTGGTTGAATGGGAGGGTGACCTGTGCAGAGAATAGGAGTGCTCACCAGTGGCGGCGATTCACCTGGGATGAATGCCGCCATCAGGGCCGTTGTAAGGAAGGCAATTTATCACGGAGTGGAAGTAATAGGGATAAAACACGGATTTACCGGATTCATAGAGGCTGAAATGGGCCCCATGAATCTTGGATCGGTGGCTGACATAATACACAGAGGCGGCACAATATTACAGACTGCCAGATCAGAGGAATTTAAAATGCCCCAGGGAAGGGAAAAAGCCTTTCAGAATGTAAAAAGATTTCGGCTGCAGGGGCTGGTTATAATCGGGGGAGACGGTTCCTTCAGAGGAGGGCTTAAGTTTTACCGGGAGTACAAGGTCCCGGTTGTTTGTGTTCCTGGAACCATAGACAATGATATTCCCGGAACGGATTATTCCATAGGCTTTGACACAGCGGTTAGCAACGTGGTTGACGCCATCAACAAAATAAGGGATACCGCAACTTCCCATGAAAGAACCTTTATCATAGAGGTGATGGGCCGTGAATCGGGCTACATAGCCCTTACCGCCGGCCTGGCCGGAGGCGCCGAGACTATAGTTATACCTGAGCGATCGGTCAACGTTGATGAGATATGTGGTAAACTTTGCCGTGGCTACAAAAGAGGTAAACTTCACAGTATTATCATTGTGGCCGAAGGCGCGGCCAGTGGCCTGGAAATGGGCCGGCAAATAAAGGAAAAAACCGGCTTCGATACCAAGGTAACCATATTGGGACACCTGCAGAGGGGGGGGACCCCCACGGCATACGACCGAATATTGGCCAGCAGGCTTGGCGCCCAGTCGGTGGAACTGCTGATGAGCGGAGAAACCTGTAAAATGGTTGGCATGGTATCAGGAAACATAGTGGCCGAAGACCTGGAAGAAATACTTACCACCAAGAAGGAGATAGATATGGATATGTACAATCTTGCGGCTATACTATCCATTTAAAAATTGCGATTCAGTTCATTTTAAGCTTACAAGGGACATATATTCATTAACAATGGGTTACGGGGGGTTATCTAATGCTGCGTACCAAAATTGTCTGTACTGTAGGTCCGTCCACCGAAAGAATTCCTGTACTGATGAAAATGATACAGTCAGGGATGAATGTGGCCAGGCTTAATTTTTCCCACGGAACCCACCAGGACCACGCCCGCAGGCTTGATTTAATCAGGGAGGCCGCCCGCAGAACAGGAAAAAATGTGGCCATAATGCTGGATACAAAAGGTCCGGAAATCAGGCTGGGATACCTTGAAAATGAACCGTTAATACTGGAAACCGGCAAAAAAATAACTATTACAGTAAATGATGTAAAAGGAAATGAAGATATTCTCCCGGTCACATACCGGGGTCTTCCCAAGGATGTCTGCCCGGGCGACAGGATACTAATCGCAGACGGTCTAATCGAGTTGAGGGTGTTGGATAAAAACAGAAAGAATGTAGAGTGCGAGATTATAAACGGAGGGGAAATCTCATCCCAAAAAGGTGTTAACCTGCCAGGGGTTGTGGTCAACATACCGGCAGTTACCGACCGGGACATTGACGACATAATTTTTGCAATCAAAAACGGAATGGATTATATAGCCGCGTCCTTTATCCGCAAGGCAAATGATGTTCTGGTGATCAGGCAGATTGTGGAGGAGTCGGGCGCCGACCTGGATATTATCGCAAAGATTGAAAGCCGCGAGGGCTTAAATAATATAGACGAAATAATAAAAGTAGCCGACGGAATAATGGTGGCCAGGGGAGACCTGGGCGTGGAAATACCGGTGGAAGAAGTGCCCCTGGTACAAAAAAGCATCATTGAAAAGTGTAATAGGGCAGGAAAGCCGGTTATAACAGCTACTCAGATGTTGGAGTCCATGATAAATAACCCAAGGCCCACCAGGGCAGAGGCCACTGACATCGCCAACGCTATTTTTGACGGCACCGACGCCATTATGTTATCCGGGGAGACGGCAGCCGGCAAATATCCGGTGGAATCGGTTGAAACAATGGCCAGGATAGCCTCAAAGGCCGAATCTTCACTGAAGTATGAAGAAATTCTACTTCGCAGGGGAAGAAATATTAACTGTACAGTAACTGATGCCATCAGCCACGCCACATGCACCATAGCTGAGGATCTGGGGGCCGCCGCCATAATAACCTCCACCGAGACCGGACATACATCGAAGATGGTCAGTAAGTACCGGTCCAGGGCACCGGTGGTGGCCGTTACACCGGTGGAAAAAGTCTTAAGAAAAATGTCTCTGGTGTGGGGTGTTCAGCCCCTGCTGGTAAAACGCACAACCGACACCGACAGTATGATTACAACGGCCATAGAGGCTTCCCTGCAAGCAAACCTTATTAGTCCGGGAGATCTGGTGGTGGTGACCGCAGGGGTCCCGGTGGGGGTCCATGGAACCACCAATCTGATAAAAATTCACACTGTGGGCGAAATACTGGCCAGGGGCACAGGCATAGGCCCACGGTCGGTAACCGGCAGTGCCAGGGTGTGCAACACCGCGCAGGAGGCACTGGAAAGGGTTAAGCCCGGTGACATACTGATAACTCCCTCTACTTACAGAGAGTATATACCTGCCATACAAAGGGCGGCAGCCCTGATTACAGAAGTTGGCGGTCTAACCTCCCATGCGGCCATTGTTGGATTGGAGTACAGTATACCAGTGGTGGTAGGGGTTGATGACGCCACCCGACTGATTTCCGATGGTGAAACAATAACAGTGGACGGTCAGAGAGGCCTGGTGTATAAAGGGGCGGCCAGGGTTCTATAGAAAATGCTAACCTTCGGAAAATTTTACCGGAGGTTTTTGATTTTTATTATGGAATTTTTAATTATACTTTTTTAAGAGGGCTTGGGAAAGGAGAGGAATAGTGGATAGAATTAGAAAACTTTTTTTAATAATAGGATCGGTTTTTATGGGAATAGGTATGACAGTGGCTGGATTGATTAAAATATCCCAGGATAAGGTTTCGTCTGGAATAACGCTAATCCTGGGTACAGTTATCCTCATTATACTGTGCTCTTTACCAATACTATATAGTAAAAAGGATGGAGAGAATTAATGTAATAACAATTATTACATTAGAACACGGCGGCTGATAACAAACCCCGATGGTTAAGATAATCTATCGGGGTGAATATATAATGGATACTGCACACCAATTTCTGGGACAGTTGGGACTGGGAGGAGTATTTCTGGGCACCGTCATTGAAGCCCTTGGAATTCCCTTTCCAGGAGGATTAATGCTGGTTCTGGCGGGAGTGCTCGTCGGTGAGGGAAAAATTAATTTTATTGCAGCTTTAATCATGGCGGTAACAGGCTTTAACCTGGGGGCAATCACCGCATACATCATAGGAAGAACTGTGGGTGAGCCATTTTTCCAGAGATTTGAAAAGCTTTTTAAAGTTAATCACAATAAGCTGGAAAAGGCCAGGGAATTGATGAAGAATTCAGCCGCCACCTTCATGATACTGGGCAGATTTGTGCCCATGGCCAGCAATCTGACACCTTACCTGGCAGGAATTAGCAAGTTGGGACCAGTCAGGTTTTTAATATACAGCAATGTATTTGCCATATTATGGTCCGCGTTATATATTGCTTTCGGGTACTATTTTTCGCAGAGTTGGCAGACTTTGATGAATTTTACCCAGACGCGTATGCCGTATATAGCTGGCGCCGCAATGCTGTTATACCTTGGGGCGGCGCTGCTTATTAAAAAAAAGATATAGCGAAGGAGAAAAAACATTTGTTGAATGTTTACCTTGGACAATATACTCCAACCACAACAAACTATATTATGACCGAAATCAACCTGGAAGAGGAACAAAACCAGGATGAGGCAAGCATAAGGGTTCAAGTGTCCAGAGCAATGCCACAATGGAAAAATAGCAAAGAGTCTGGAATAGTTATTCAAATATGCACTAAAGGTATGAATGATTATACTATACTGGCAAGGTCTTTGGTTTCAGAATTAAGACGTAGAATTTTGCTGGGCTTTATGCCGGTAGAAGTGGCTCTGGTAATAGACAGTGAAGAAGCTTACAATATTTTTAAGGTTATGGCCAAAAGAAATAAAATAGTCTGCCTGGGTGATAGTATCACCTATGGCTTTCCTCATGGCCCCCAGTACTCCTGGGCCCATATAGCCGGGGAATATCTTGGCCTTAATATGATCAACCTTGGGGAGAATGGGGATACAACGGCCGGCATGCTTTACCGATTCACCGGCCAGGTTATTGCACACAATCCCTCCCATGTTATTATAATGGGCGGGATAAACGATGTAGTAATGGAGGTTGATACTCAGTCAATTAAAGATAATATATCAAAAATTGTATTTAAATCACTAACAAACGGCATATGCCCCATCATCGGCATCACCACCCCGATAATAAGTGAGATGATAGGCTGGCATAGCAAACAGATTATACTGGCCCTAGAAGAGCTTCAGGAATGGCTGAGGATATTTACCAATGAAAAGGAGATTCCAGCTATAGATTTTTGTTCGACACTGTTAGGGCCTGACGGTCGGGCCATGGAAGAACTGTTTGTAGATGGGGGACATCCCAGCAGGGAAGGTTACGCCAAAATGGCGTTGAAAGCCATTGATATTCTGGGAATAATCGGAAAGTAATCCGTTCATAGTATTATTTTACAAAAAAGCTTCGTTATTAATGCATGACATATGCTTTAATAACGAAGCTTTTTTGAGGAGTGGTATAATGATAAACGCATACACCATAAGGCCTTATCAACCCGGTGACGAAAATAACTGCTTAGAACTGTACAATTATGTATTTCCGCAAAGTATGACTCTACATCACTGGCAATGGCTAAATGATAAAAACCCCGCAGGTATTTCCATCATTGAAACCGCCTGGGACAACAGCAGGTTGATGGGATTTTATGGACTTATTCCCATGACATTTTACGCGGCAGGTGAGATTGTAAAAGGGGCTCTTTCAGGCATAACCGTCACCCACCCGGATTATAGGTACCGTGAGGTTTTCAGTAACCTTGGAAAAGAAGTGTACAAAAGGGCCGAAATTTCAGGAATTGGACTGATCTACGGGTTTCCCACAGAACACAGCCGGCATGGCTTCAAGAAAAAACTTGACTGGAATTTTATCCAGCAGGGGTGTTTATTAACGGGCAGTGGGGAGATCATATCAGGTTACAGAACATCTCCATTAAAAATTCGCAAGAAAGAACGATTTGATCAGGAAATGGACTTTATCTGGAATAGGCTGGCAGAAGGAACTCTACGGACATCCATACTGGTTGTCCGAAACAGGGAGTACCTGTCATGGAGATTTCAAAGCTATCCTTCCAGAGGCTATTCCATAATCGTAGCCGAGGATAAATTGGGACCTTCCGGCTATTTAGTTTTCCGGCAAAGTGTTATAAACGGCGAAAAATATTGCCATGTAGACGATGTTGTTGCGGTTGACATAAATAGCTTTCGTAATATGATAAGGCACCTTACCGAACTTTTTGAAGGTACATTTTTTTATCAGATCAGGCTTTGGGAAAACAGTCCATTTTACCGGTCCGCCATCGGGATGGGTTTTAGAGAAAGCAGTATAAAGTATTTTTTTGGTATTAAAACAATGAAAAAAAACTTAATCAACCAGGACCAACAATGGTATTTAACCATGGCCGATTCACCTGAAATACCCCTTGAACAACCTGACACAAACCTTGCCAATCTGACATAGATTGTATCGAGGTCTCTGTAAGTTATAATGCCATAATAAAGTCTCTTGGTTCGGGGGAGGCTCCTGATGAAAGGACTTCTGGGCAGGAAGATATTGGTGTCTTGCTGTGAAAATGCTTTTGGCGGGCATATTGCCTTGAGACTGGCTAATGTTGGCGCTGAAGTCAGCATTATTTACAGTGTTAAAAGTGGCCAACTGAAATCATTTTCATCGGATTTTTGCGCAATTTCAGTGGATGACCTGCAATCTTCCCTAAGATTAGCCGGTGAGGCCGACACCATATTGTTTTTAAATGATCCCATAACAAAACCCAACAAACAAATTGGGAGAACTTTTATCAACAATCATCTGTCGGCCCTTGTAAAAATATTGAGGCTGGCTGCAAGATACGGCTCCTATTTTATTTATGCGTCGTCCGCCTCGGTTTATGGAAAGCACAGATACCTTCCCATCGATGAGGAACACCCGGTGGAACCGATTTTACAATATGGAGCGGTCAAGCTGGCAGGTGAACACTTTTGCCGGGTTGCAGCCCTTGAAAGGGGTTTTTTTTACAGCATAATACGTTATGGTGATATTTATGGGCCGGGAATCAGAGGATTAGGCGAACCGGCAGTTTATCTTGAGCGCGCGATAAAAAATAAGCCTATTATAATCAGAGGGTCCGGGGAGCAGGTAAGGTCATTTGTATATATTGAAGATGCCATTAATTCAACAATAGAAATGATTAGAAATAAACCTTCAAACCAAATTATCAATATTGCGGGAAACGAGTACATATCCCTATGGCATCTGGCAAATATCATCAAACAAAATTATAGCACAAAAGGCTGTATTAAAACGGCTAATAATGTATTATTGGATGAAATGGAATGTTGCATAAATTCCACAAAAGCAAGGGATTTGATAGGTTTTTATCCTGATGTCGATTTAGCAACAGGTTTATATAATACTTATAACTGGATATCAACTGAAATTAATGTATAATAATGGAGGATTTTTATGTAATATATCGAATAAATATATGCTGGTTTTCAATGAAAAAGGAGATGTTTCTTTGCGAAGATTACCTTGGTATGCCTTGTATCCGGGACTGAAAGTGGCACGCTCGGTATTCAATAATAATGGACAAGTTCTACTCAGTGCAGGAGCCATCCTCACCGGCAGGTATATTGAAAGACTGAAGACATTGGGCATCCAGGCATTATATATTGAAGACGGCCTGGCGCCGGATATCGAAATAAATGATGTAATTACAGATGAAACAAGGATAAGAGCAATATCCCTGGTTAGAAATTTTTTTGAAGATAATGATCATAGGACCGGCGGGATAATAAAAAGAGGCGCTATTATGTCCAGGGACATGACGGAAACACTATCCGAAATCATTGACCAATTAATGGAAAACAGACACGCTGTGGTAAACCTTGTAGATATACGGGGTTACGATGAATACACCTTCGGTCATTCGGTAAATGTATGTGTGTTATCGGTATTAACTGGTATTTCCCTTGGATATAACAGACAAAGGCTCTTTACACTGGGTATGGGTACACTGTTGCACGATGTGGGAAAGATACTTCTCCCCAAAGAAATTTTAAATAAGAAGGAGGAACTGACCACAGAGGATTTCGAAGAGATAAAAAGACATTGTCACTATGGTTATAAGCTTATAAAAAGCGGTAACCTGACAGATATTGTGGCAGCTTCCGTTATCCTTCAGCATCATGAAAGATACGATGGACAGGGTTATCCCAAGGGCCTGAAAGGAAAGCAGATACATGAATTCTCACGTATCGCCGGTATTTCAGATACCTACGATGCTGTAACGGTGGACAGGATATACCGTAAGGCCATACCCCCCAATGAGGCCTGGGAGTTAATCTCAAGTTCAGGGGGAATACTGTTCGATCAGGACATCAGTAAAGCATTCCTCAATCACATTGCGGCCTATCCTGTTGGCACCCTGGTTCTTCTCAGCAGTAAAGAAGTTGGTGTGGTGGTGGAAAATTTAAAGGGGTTCTCCAAATTCCCCAAGGTAAGAGTAATTTTTGATGCCAAAGGCCGGTATATGGAAGGCTATAATGAGATTTGGCTGCATGATCAGGCCGAGGGTTTGTTTATTATGCGGGCTGTTGATGACATTAAAAAAGTGTTTTTCAACGACCAGTTAGCTGTAAAGGCCTGACTGAAATTACCATGTATTTAAATACAAGGTAATTTCAGTATTTAGGAGGATTTCAAGTTGGTACTGTTGAATAATTAAGAAAATTAATAATTATACGAGAAAGGGGAAGGTGTTCAATGAGAGGCGTAAATTATGAACCCCTGACACCCGTCAGCTTCCTCAGAAGGAGCGCCGCTGTTTTTGGAGGCAAAACAGCAGTGGTGTACGATGACAAAAAATATACCTATGCTCAACTATATGAGCGGGTAAACAGGCTGGCCAGCGCTCTGAGCAAAATAGGAATAGGCAAGGGTGATAAGGTAGCCTTTATGTGTCCCAATATTCCGCCCATGCTGGAGGCACACTTCGGAGTTCCGATGGTGGGGGGAGTGCTGGTAAGCATAAATATTCGCCTGTCCGCAAGGGAAATTGCATACATAATTAACCACTCAGACTCAAGGGTTCTGGTGGTGGATGCTGAATTTGCCGAATTGGTCAATCAAATAAAGGACCAGATACCCGGTGTACATACTATAGTCAATGTCTGTGACGTCTTTCACCAGAATCTTCCCGAGGGACTTGAGTACGAAGAATTTCTTATGACCGGCTCTCCTGACCCCTTCACCTGCCCTGTTGAGGACGAACTTGAAAATATAACCATAAACTATACCAGCGGTACCACAGGACTTCCCAAAGGGGTTATGTACAGCCACCGTGGCGCATACCTAAACGCCATGGGTGAAATAATGGAGCACAATATGACCTCAGATTCGGTGTACCTCTGGACACTGCCGATGTTTCACTGTAATGGCTGGTGCTTCACCTGGGCAGTGGTGGCCATTGGAGGCACCAACATCTGTCTTCGTAAAGTTGTTCCCGAGGAAATATACCGCATTGTTGAGCTGGAGGAAATCACTCACCTCTGCGCGGCCCCCACTGTCCTCATAGCCATGGCCGGCTACCCGGGAGCAAAGAACTGCAAAATGAAAACCCGGTTAAATATAATAACTGCCGGAGCGCCACCTGCCCCCACCGTTATCAAAAACATGGAGTCCATAGGGGCTGTGGTCACCCATGTCTACGGTCTGACCGAGGTTTATGGGCCCCACAGCATTTGCGAGTGGCAGAGGGAATGGGATAACCTGGATGCTGACGCAAAGGCCCAAATCAAGGCCCAACAGGGAGTTCCATATATAAACTCGGAATTTATGACTGTTATGAATCCTGCAGACATGCAACAAAATCCCGCGGACGGAGTTACCATAGGTGAGATTGTCATGCGCGGAAATAACATCATGCTGGGGTATTACAAACAGACCAAGGAGACCGAAGAAGCCTTCAGGGGAGGATGGTTCCACAGTGGTGACCTGGCGGTCATACACCCCAATGGCTATGTGGAAATCAAGGACAGGATGAAGGACATCATTATAAGCGGTGGCGAGAATATTTCCACCGTTGAAGTAGAGAATGTTATTTTCCAGCACCCCGATGTTATGGAAGTTGCCGTGGTAGCCGTTCCGGATCCCAAGTGGGGTGAAGTTCCCAAAGCATTTGTGGTAGCCAAGCCTGACACCAATCCCAGTGCCGAAGATATTATCATTTTCTGCAGGGATAAGATTGCCAGGTTCAAGATTCCAAAGCACATAGAATTCGGTGAACTGCCGAAAACCTCCACAGGAAAAATAATGAAATACCGGTTGCGAGAAAAAGAATGGCAGGGATTTGAAAAAAAAGTCAACTAGAATAGTTAAAACAGTGCAGCCCCCGATGGGGCTGCTCGTTTTAAACAAGTAAGTTCGGGGGAGGCTTATTGTAGGAATTGGCTTTAGGCCACGCAGATACCAGTAAAGTATGATTGACAGTTGACGGCTAATCCTTCGTTAGGGCGATTCGGTTCTTCTATTAACTGGCATTTACACATAAGTGTTAACAAAAGATAACTTGTGTTATAATAGACGCAATAGAATTACTATTCAGTATTGTCACAACTATGGCGGTGAAAATATGTTCAACCCAAAGAAGTTGTCCGATGTGCCCAATAAAACGTTTTCTGGAAAGAGAATCCCTGCCGACCGCCTGTTGCAAACAATCTTCAACAACAGGCACGAGGGTTTCATGGTGATTAACGACGAAGGCATTATTGGGCAAATTAGTGACTCCCTGGCAAATGCCCTTAATAAAAACGCGGAAGATTTCATTGGCCGGCCCCTCAGTGAAGCTTGCCGCTATTTCCGCAAACTTTCCAAAGTGATAAAAATAGGCAACCCTGAATTCGGTAAGGTAGAGACCATTGATGGCAATAGTGTGCTGGTTGACTATATACCTATCGTAGATAAGGGTGTTATAACCGGCGCCATTGCCAAGACCACCTTTCTAAAACCTCATTACACTGATGATGAAGGCCTGACAGGTCCGAAGAGGAAGAAAGGTAACAAAGAAATTCATACCGTTAAATACACGGTTGATAACATAATTGGATCCAGCCCGCAGATGATAGACCTTAAGGAAACCCTACTTAAAATAGCGCCAAGAAATTCAACAGTTCTTATAACCGGAGAATCGGGCACAGGTAAGGAACTTTTTGCTCAGGCGATACATGCCGCAAGCCTGAGAAGATCCGGTCCCTTTATAGAAATCAACTGTGCCGCAATCCCGGAAAACCTGCTTGAGTCTGAACTGTTCGGATATGAAGAGGGAGCCTTTACAGGTTCAAGAAAGGGAGGACAATCAGGCAAACTGGAACTTGCCGATAGAGGGACGGTATTTCTTGACGAAATAGGAGATCTGAATTTTCAACTACAAGCCAAGTTGCTTCGGTTTATACAGGATAAGGAAATACAGAAACTAGGCAGGGGAGAAACATTTCTTTCTGATGTGCGCATAGTAGTGGCAACCAACGTAAACCTGGACCAACTTGTTAAGTACAGGAAATTCAGGGAAGATCTATACTACCGCTTAAATGTTGTAAACCTGAATGTTCCATCCCTGAGGGAGCGCAAGGAAGACATCACTGCGCTGGTTGAACATTTTATCGGTAAATTCAACAGGCTGTTTAAGTTTAAAGTGACTGGAGTCTCTCCGGAAGTGAAGGCAGCGCTTCATAAATATTCGTGGCCGGGAAATGTAAGAGAGTTGGAAAACGTTATTGAAAGAGCCTTCAATGTTTTGGAGGGCAATGTAATACTTCCGTCTCACCTGCCACCGGAGCTTTTAAACCAGGCTATGTTTAATGGTGAAAAAATCGATTCAGGACCTATGGCCAACATATCATCAGCCCTGGCAAACGGTCAAACCCTGGAAGAGATTATGGATCAGACAGAAAAGCTTATTATTTTAAAAGCCTTGATGATGTGTCACGGAAACAAGGCAAAAACAGCGCAAATGCTAGATATCTCCCGTCCCGGGCTTTACAAAAAAATGCTCAAACTGGGCTTTGCATAGTGGTGACAAATATACTGTAATATCCGTATACATGTTTACCAAAAGATACGTAAATAGTTGTTAACGAAAAAAAATATATAAACACACCTAAAATACCTCCATTGATGCCAGTTAGAATAACATTTCAGCAACTCAAGGGTAAAAAAAGGCTGTTGGAGACCATCATAATCAAAATGCCACATATTTTGCAATATTCACACATATCAAACCGAGAGGGGGAGCAGCCACCTTGTGGCAAGAGTTGGCTAAAAATAGCACTAATGTTTTACCAAATGGAGGTAATATATGGGTGGTATTCGCAAGGAGAGGGAGGATTATATACCGGTATCAGGGCCGGCAAATAGAAATCAGAGAATTCTGGCCAAACAGGCAATCCTAGGATTATTACAAAAAGGCGGGCAAACATCCCGTGAGATAGCTGAGCATTTTGGACTTTCAGAGGAGTCTGTAAACATACTGGTGAAAGAGCTGATTAAAGCAGGCTATGTAAAGAAATACGGGATTAAGAGTCCGCTTTTTGGATTGAAAGACTCCTGGAAAAGTAGTTAAGAGTAGATTTTAGCGCAATTTAAAGAAGCGCAATTATTATAAAAGGAGGCGAGTCGATGGAAGTTGGCAAAATCACGATAGGCGGACTGGTAGACGAGATAGCGTCTAGATTTCCCGATAATGATGCCATGATTTATAATGAGTATGGAATCAGGTACAGCTATGATGAATTTCGCCGGGTATGTAACCGTGCAGCCAAGGGGTTTATGAAACTGGGGCTAAATAAAGGCGACAAGATATCTATATGGGCAAATAACGTTCCTGAATGGTTAATTTCACAGTTTTCCACCGGCAAGATGGGAGCGGTGCTGGTAACAGTCAATACTAATTACCGCGCTTTCGAACTGGAATACCTTCTAAAACAGTCAGACTCCAATACACTGATGTTAATAGAGGGGATTATTGGCAAAGAGTATCTGGACATAGTTAATGAACTGCTGCCAGAATTAAAAGATTGTAAACCCGGAGAATTGAGATCTGCAAAACTTCCACTTTTAAAGAATGTTGTTTTTCTTGGCAAAGAAAAACAGCCCGGCATGTTCAACTGGGACGATCTGATGGAAATGGCTGAAGGGGTAAGTGACAGCGATCTTAAGGCTCGGCAGGATTCCATGGACCCCTACGATGTCATTAATATGCAATATACCTCGGGCACCACCGGTTTTCCAAAGGGGGTTATGCTTACACATACGAACCTTATCGGCAATGCCATAAGTCTTGCGGAATGCATGAACTTCTCGGAAAAGGACAAACTTTGCATTCCCGTTCCCTTCTTCCACTGTTTTGGATGTGTTTTAGGCACACTCACATGTGTTGTTTCAGGGGCCACCATGGTTCCGGTGGTAGCTTTCAATGCTAAGAAGGTACTGGAAACCATAGAAAAGGAAAAATGCACGGGGATTCACGGTGTGCCCACTATGTTTATAGCTGAACTGGAGGAAATGGACAAAACGAAATATGACACATCCTCCCTCAGAACCGGAATAATGGCCGGTGCACCCTGCCCCATCGAAGTTATGAAAGCTGTGGTAAACAGGATGGGAGCCAGAGAAATTTGTATAACCTACGGACAGACCGAGGCATCCCCAGGCATCACCATGACCAGGACCAGCGACCCCATTGAATTAAGGGTTAGCACAGTTGGAAAGGCCCTTCCAAGTGTTGAAGTAAAAATAGTTGACCCGGCAACAGGCGAGACAGTAGATGCGGGTGTTCAGGGAGAGCTATGCACCCGGGGATACCACGTTATGAAGGGATACTACAATATGCCCGAGGCCACCGCGTCGGCAATAGACAAAGAGGGTTGGCTACATACCGGTGACCTGGCGATTATGGATGAAAACGGTTACTGTAAAATAACCGGACGCCTCAAAGACATGATCATCAGGGGCGGAGAAAATATATACCCCAGAGAAATAGAGGAATTCCTTTACACAAATACAAAGGTAAAAGACGTTCAGGTGGTGGGAGTGCCCAGCGCAAAATATGGCGAGGAGGTAGCTGCCTTTATACAGTTGAAGGTAGCCGATAGCGCCACTGAAGAAGAAATAAAAGATTTTTGCAGGAATAAAATCTCCAGGATAAAAGTACCTGCTTTTGTCTTCTTCGTTGACCAATATCCCACAACTGCCAGTGGAAAAATACAGAAATACAAACTCAGGGAGCAGGCCACAAAGTCCCTGAATAGAGAAAAAGACGCTAAAATAGCGACAGCATAGAGATATTAATCGATCAAATAATAAAATACAGGGAGGTAGACTATGTCCCAGTTGCACAATATGACCAACTATGATAAAACCTATGCTGAGTACAAGCTGGAAGTGCCGGAGTTCTTTAATTTTGCCGGTGATGTTCTGGATAAGTGGGCTGAAGATCCACAGAAGTTAGCCATGTGGTGGGTTGATGATTTTGGCAATGAGGCCAAAAAAACATTTCTTGAGCTGTGTAATGATTCTCTCAAAGTGTGCAATATGCTGGCTGAACAGGGTGTCAAAAAAGACGATGTAATTATTGTAATACTGCCCAGGTATATGGAGTGGTGGACCATAAATATCGCCTGCCTGAGAATGGGTGCAGTTATTAGCCCGGGTACAACCCAACTTACAGCCAAGGATATTAAATACCGGTTTGAAGCTTCGGAAGCAGTGTGCATAATCACCGACAACGCCATCGCCCCCAAGGTTGACGAAGTCGTAAGCCAGTGTCCCCTGGTAAAAACTAAAATAATTTTAGGCGATCAAAGAGAAGGCTGGCTAAACTACGACGATCTGTTCTCGAATTCCAAAGGAGAATTTGAAACCGTCAAGACCCGCAGTGACGAAAATGCAATACTTTATTTTACCTCCGGCACAACCGGTTATCCCAAAATGACAGTCCATACCCATGCCTCCTATCCCATAGGGCACAAGCTGACAGGCAACTTCTGGCTGGATTTGCGTCCTGACGATCTGCACTGGAATCTTAGCGATACCGGATGGGCAAAAGCTGCCTGGAGTTCTCTGTTCGGACCCTGGAACATGGGAGCAGCAATTTTTGTGCATCACTCAAACAGGTTCGACACCAAGAAAACACTGGATTTTCTGGAAAATTACCCTATCACCACCATGTGCGGCGCGCCAACAAACTATAGAATGCTGGTACTGGAAGACCTCAAGGCATACAAGTACCCGACGCTAAGGCATTGCGTTGGTGCTGGCGAGCCTTTGAACCCAGAGGTTATAGATACCTGGAAAGAGGCTACCGGACTGACCATCCGTGATGGCTATGGACAAACAGAAACAGTTTTACTTGCAGGAAGCTATCCGTGCATTGAGCCTCGCTTCGGATCCATGGGTAAGCCTTCACCAGGATTCCAAATTGAGGTAATAGATGATAATGCCAATGTTTTACCCCCTAATACCGAAGGCGATATAGCCATTAAGGTTAAGCCGGAAAGACCTGTGGGACTTTTTAAAGAGTATTGGAAAAACCCTGAAAAAACCGCCAGTGTCTACCGTGGTGACTGGTACATTACTGGTGACCGGGCCTATAAGGATGAGGATGGATACCTGTGGTTTGTAGGGCGGGCCGACGATGTTATTCTGGCCGCCGGCTATCGTATTGGTCCCTTTGAGGTGGAAAGCGCACTGCTGGAACATGAGGCTGTGGCTGAATCCGCTGTGGTTTCAAGCCCCGATGAACTCAGGGGTGAGGTGGTTAAAGCTTTCATCGTGCTGGCGCCTGGATACCAACCTTCGGACAGCCTGATGAAAGAAATTCAGGATTATGTTAAAAAGGTTACCGCGCCATATAAATATCCAAGAAAAATAGAATTCATTGAGTCACTGCCCAAAACCGTTAGCGGCAAGATAAGAAGGATTGAGCTTCGCGAAGCCGAATGGGGCAAGAAAAAATAACAGATTAGAATAGAATCACCATACATAATTCTAAGTGATATTATTTCCCCGGCCGCGGTATGCGGTCGGGGGCATTATCTGTTTATAGAGTACTATGGGGGCACAGGACGCGGTATATGACTGCATACCTTAATTGAACTTGCGGCAAAAGGCAAGGTAGGTGTTGGAACTGGTGGAAGTTATAAAGAAAATTCTTCCGCTCAACTGGTTTTACAAAGACCAGGACATTCAAAATCATCCCGGCGCAAAAAACCTGGAAAAATTCAGGGGGTTGGTCAAGAAAAATAATTACCGGGAAAAAGACGATCTTCTTCTAAAAGAGTTGAACATTGTTGTGCTGGACACGGAAACCACCGGTTTAAAGCCGCATGCCGGGGATGAGATAATCTCGGTGGGAGCCTGTCTTATTAGGGACGGAGAGGTTTTGCCGGAAGGTTTTAACAAGTTGGTCAATCCATTTAAGCCAATACCCCGATTTATTACAGAACTGACTGGAATTAATGATGAAATGGTGGCAGAAGCAGAGGATTTTTATACTGTTATGTGTGACTTTCTGGATTTTCTAAAGGATAACATAATTGTTGGGCATTCCATAGAATTTGACATAAATTTCTTTAATTACAAATTAAAGCCGCTGAATATCAAAATTAACAATTACTTGATTGATACGGGAATACTGTCAAAAGCACTGAACCCTCACATAAAACTACATACCCTGGACAGTATAGTGGCCTCCATGGACATAAATCCGGATGGCAGACATACAGCCCTGGGTGATGCTCTACTTACTGCGGGAGTTTTTTTAAACTTTCAAAAACAACTGGAGGACTTAAGAATTAACACGCTTTTTGATTTAAGATGCTATGTAAAAAACGCCATGCTCTACAGGTTCTAACAGGGCATAAAAAATACTTTTTTATTGATGATTGCTTTTTATGAGTACCCAAGTTGTCGGATACCATTTCCCAACTACCTTTATAAAGACTTGAATAGCAATATTTTAAATATGAATGGTCACTTATTGGCGTTTAACCGTTTGGCCCCTCCAGGTAGCTGTAAGGTTCAGAAATTTGGCAATTCACATAATTGCCATACAATAAAAATCGGTACTGTGTTATTTTTTAAAAGAGAACATGACCGGTGCTGGTCAGAAAATTATAGGGAGGGATGTTTATAGAGGAGAACTGGATTTGTTGAACCAGATAATATTTAATTAAGGGGTGAATTTATGTCCGGTAAAACTATTAACTACAAGGATCTTCCACCACTTGATATCTCGGTAACAAATAGGATGTCAAAAGAGATTAAGGTTTGTTTATGGCTTTTCGTGATTTATGCTTTCTACCTTTTCATCGTTCCGATCCTGACTTTTCAAAGTCCTGAACTTATGAAAATCCGTGTCTGGGGAGGCATGTCCCTGACCTGGTTTATGACGGCAATAGGGGCTATGATAATGGCGTTTGTGATAGCTGCAATCCATGTTTACTGTTACACAAAGGACTTTTTTATCACTGAAATAACCCCAGAGAAAACCACGAAGGGGGCGGGGATGTAGATGTTTTTACTTGAGCCTAAATATCTTTTCACCATTCTCTTGCTGGCAACGATCATAATAATCACCTTCGCCACCCAGAGTTATTCCAAGAGTACGGTAAACTTCTACGTGGCAGGCCGTAGTTTCGGCTGGGTAATGAACGGATCGGCCATCGCGGGCGACTATCTATCAGCGGCCACCTTCCTGGGACTGGCCGGACTAACCTTCGCCTTCGGTTATGACGGAATATTTTATACCTTCTGCTTCTCTGCCGGTCTGACGCTGCTTACCGTATTCGTGGCCGGTCCCCTGAGAAGGTTCGGGGCCTACACCGTGCCTGACTTCCTGGCCCAGCGCTTTCACAGCAAAAGAGCCCGGCTGATAGCCGTAATAGTGGTGCTGGCCATTTCAGGTTTTTACGCGGCACCGCAAATACTGGGAGCGGCAGCCATACTTACAATGTTCTTCGGGGCCTCCTACAAAGTCGGCGTAATCTTTACGGTAACCGTAATGGTGTTTTACGTTGGCGTAGGCGGTATGAAGGGAACAACCATCAATCAGGCGCTGGAGATATGGATACGTTTCGGAGCCTTCATAATACTGTTTGCCATAGCCATATCGGCAGGACACAGTTACGGCAAGGTACTGGATACACTTGTCAGCTTCAAAGGGGCCATACCTGACACTGCCGCCATTGCTGCAGGCGGAAAGGCTGTAATGCACAATGGGGCAACCTGGGAGTGGCCCGGCGGGTACCTGTTCAAGACACTGCCTTCCACCATATCGATACTTTTCGGATTGATATTTGGAACACTGGGTCTTCCTCACATTCTACTCCGTTTCTACACCAACCCTTCGGCCAAGGAAGCCCGCTACTCAGGACTCTTTGCCATTGGCATCGCCTCTACCTTCTTTATTCTGGCTCTTTACCTGGGTACCGTTGGCCGTGCAGTGTTTGTTGATGGTGGACTGACGGCAACAGTAGCTAAGAACTT
>LADL02003077.1_pt1 | contig 33294 bp, 25 predicted proteins | sample 619721 | NCBI WGS metagenome assembly LADL02 (sample SAMN03397408, study PRJNA257561) | rock porewater metagenome | biome: terrestrial; feature: Opalinus Clay rock; material: porewater; isolation source: Opalinus Clay rock porewater BRC-3 borehole | place: Switzerland: Mt Terri URL, St-Ursanne ...
ACCAATGCCTTTATTTCTTCTTTTTGATTGTGTCTGGAAAGTGTGATTCGGATTCCTGTATTTTTAACAGGAACAGCGGGATAAATTGCCGGATTCACAAAAAACCCTTCTTTGAATAAATTTTGCACCAGCTTGTACGTGGTTAAAGGCATCGCCGTACCGAGGAAAAATACCGGGGAATTGTTTTGAATTATAATAGGCAATGAAGCTTTTGAAAGCAATTCGTTAAAATATGCTATTTTTTCTGCAAGTTCCGATTGTAAAATATTTATTTCAGGAGAGAGGTGAATATTTGCAGATGCTATGGCGGCAGCGACCGAAGCAGGTTCCAGTTGGGCAGAGAACGTTAACGGACCTCCATAGTTTTTAATTTTTTCACGCAACAATTTATCCGAACAAATTAGAGTGGCGCCACTGGCCCCAAATGTTTTACTTAATGTTGTCATCAACATCACATTATCTGGCAATTCATTTAAAACACTTGATACGTAACCCGTTCCATTTTTTCCTTTCCAACTCATTCCATGCACATCGTCAAAATAGAGATGCAGTTGCGGATATTTTTTGCATAACTCCATGAGATCTGAAATGGGCGCATAATCTCCAAACATTGAGTATACCCCATCTGCCATATACCAAATTTTATTGCATTTAGAAGTGAGTTGCTTAATTTTATATTCCAACATTTCCATATTGCTGTGCCTGATCATTTCAACCGGAATGCCTCTTAATTTAAGAAACTGACAAGCATTTTGAACACTCCAATGCACCTGATGGTCGAGTATTACCCCATCTTCGTCTCTAATTGCTGTTGGAATTACAGCCATATGGCCCAAGGTACTATTTTTGGTAATGATGGGCGGAATGCCATACATGGTCTCAATTTTAGCTTCCAATTCTGCATATAAGGGATTTGAAATGTAAGATTTAGACAAAGGAAATTGCGTACCGTATTTTTGTATGGCCGAAATAGCAGCATCTTTTAATCTTTGATCCTGTTCAAGACCAAGGTAGCCAGTAGTTCCAAAATGAAACATTTTTTTTCCTTTTATCTGAATTGTTCTGCCGTTTAAATATTCATCCTCTGCGTAAAGATGCAATACTCCTTCCTTTTTAGCCCCTGCGAATACTTCATCAACCGTGTCGATAAAATTGTTGTGTTTAATTTTTGCCATAATTTGTATTTCTTTATTTGATTTGGATTGTTAATTAATTCTGCCTAATATTTATGTATAAAAATTAAAATTCCATAAAAAAAACAATACGGTTGACGCCATTAAAATAATACTCCCTTTATGACAACTTAAACTACTGATTTGATAAACATTATGATTGTTTAGTTCAGAATATTTTAATTTGATTCAATTTAGCTGATTCAATAATTTTATTTTGTTTTACTTTACTTAAATTTAAAGAAATGAATTCTGAGCAATTTGAGAATGAGTATGCCAAATTTTGGATAAAAGACCAAATACTTTTTTTTGAATATAAGGCTGATTTGGTTATAGATTTAGCGGCAGCACAGCGCATAGTTGCTGATCGAATTCAATTTCAGCATGAAGTTGCCTATCCCATTTTTTGTGATATTCGGGGTGTTGTAAATTTTGATAAGGCCGCCAGGGATTATTTAGCGCAATCCGGTTCCGTTCTTACTAAAGCTGTTGGATTTCTTGTGCATCAAAAAGTAACGCAAACCATTGCCACTTTCTATGTCAATATAAATAAGCCCACAGTTCCCACTCAGTTGTTTGAGGATAAAACAGCAGCATTGGCATTCCTCTCAAATTATATATAGTTTATCCATTTTTTAATTGTCTAAAATTTTACAATCTTGTGGATTCAGATTTAAATCATTTGCGGTTCCAGAATATTTGCCAAATGCTTCTGCAGATGGGGAAGGGTAATTTTATGCATCAAATCCAACGTTCGGGAGAAGATGACAACCTTGAAATCTTAACGGTTTTGGTGAATATGCTGGCTGAAGAAATGAATGGTTTAATTTCACATAAAGGTTATGTAAACCCACATCATACTAACAAATACCTTGTTCAAACCACTTTTATTTTGAATGAGTATTTTGTCATAAAAAGCTTTAATTCGGAAGTGCCTGTCCTTTTGGGATTTACTCCAGAGGACTTATATAATCAAAAATTTTCAACAATACTTTCTGCCGAGTCACTCTCTTCTTGGAATTATGTGAAAAAAGAATTGACGCGGAATTTGAATCCTCACTTTACATCACAATTAACCTATATCACAAAAAAACAATTACTTATTCCATCTTTCTGTACTGTTACAAGACTTTTGCAAAATAAAGATATTTTGGTCAGTTCGGTAACGAATGTTATAGAAGAGACCATTTTGCCAACAATTTTAGTTTCTGGCATTGACAATGACAGGCCCGAAGGAATTTACCGTTTGTCCGATATACGCCTGATCCAAAAAGTTTATGATTATATTTTAGACAATTTGGACAAGCCACTGCCTAACTTAACAGCACTTTCCAAGATCTTTGGGACTAACGAATATAAATTGAAATACGGGTTTAAATCTTTATTTAAAACGAGTATTTATCAATTCTACAATACCAAACGTTTGAAAAAAGCCCATCTTTTGATTCAAGAAACAACGATTCAGTTGAAAGAAATTGCTTTAATGAGCGGTTTCAATACCTATCCAAATTTTTCGAAAGCCTTTAAAAAACAATTTGGCTATTCTCCCAATGATATTAAGAGAATTTTATAGCATCATTTCCCAACATTTTCCCATAGAAAAAAATCACCACTAAGTAGGATCGAAAAGTGAAATTGTATGTGATGCATTTTGACAATTTAAAAATAATACTTTTATAATAAGTTAAGCTACTGATTAGACAACACTTAGTCAATTATTTTTTTGGAATTTTATATCGGATTGAAATTATAACAATAAACGATATGGAATTTAACACCCAAACCAGAAATAGTATTGTACGTATCATATGCTATATTTATGTTGTGCTGTTCACTTATGCAGCCACCAGCAAACTGTTAGATTTTGAAAATTTTAGGATTCAGTTGGGGCAATCGCCTTTGTTAAGTGCCTTTGCTTTTTGGACTTCTGTTGCAGTTCCGGTATCAGAATTTATAATTGCGATACTGTTACTAATTCCAAAGTTTAGATTTATGGGCCTGTTTGCTGCTTACTCATTGATGGTAATGTTTACGGCTTATATTTATATCATACTAAATTACAGTTCCTTTATTCCTTGCTCTTGTGGTGGGGTATTGGAAAAAATGACTTGGAACCAACATCTGATTTTTAATATTTGCTTTATCATTCTAGGGGGAATCGCCATTTTAATCACACCCAATAAAAACCTTTTCATTCACCACCAATCTTTAAAATTATGAGCTATAAAATAAAATTTGTATTCCTACTGACTTGCACTGTTTTAAGTGTCGCAATGATATTTAAACTGTTTAACCTCTCAGAAGATATCATACATTACCAAAACCAGTTTATTCGAAGGTTTCCCCAACATGTTGCCCAAGAAATACACCAAACTGACTTGACCTATAATTCCTATTATTTTGCAGGAATCGGCGACGGGAAGATATATCTTGGCAATTATACCGCACCATTGCAGATGCTGGTATTGGATTCCACACTCAAAGAAAAAAAGATTTATCATATTGAACTTAAGGAAAAAAACCTACCATTCCAAGCACCACAAATTAGGGTACTGGGTGATCACTTTTTTGTTTTTGAGGGGATTGTTCCTTACATATTTAAAGGAAACATAAGTAATTGGAAAGCATCTTTAAAGATAAACAGCGGTTATTATTTCTCCCATTTGGAACCCATGGATTCCTTGAACATGGCTATCCGATACATGACCCCAAAAAGTGGAGAAAGTCTGATTGGCGCTTTAAATTTAGCAGATACCACAAAAGTATCATACGGTACTCAACTTTTACAAAAGCAGTTTGATGGAATATTTGACACAGATGGCAGCCTACTTTTCAACAAGTCGCTTAACCGTCTTGTTTATGTATATCGCTACCGAAATGAATTTATAGTTGCCGACCCTTTACTTAATTTGGATTATCGGGGAAATACCATTGATACTGTAAGCCGGGCACAGGTGCGATTGACTCAGTTAAAAAACAGCACCATGAAAACTTTTGCCGAACCACCACTAATCGTGAATAAAACCACCGCTGTTGACGGCAATTTATTGTATGTTAATTCTTTATTGCCAGGCTTGTACGAGTCTGAAAATATTTGGAAAATAGCCAGTATTGTTGATGTATATGACCTGACCGATAAAACCTATCGTTCAAGTTTCCCTATTTATCATATTGCCGGAAAAAAAATGAAGGGCATGTTGGTATCAGGAAATTTATTATATGCCCTGATTGGCGAAAAAATAGTGTGTTATCAACTTTTGGAACATCTGAGCCAAGATCGAGCAGTACGTAAATATGCACACTCAATTTATTAAAAATATATCGGCCGATATCAGGGATAAGACCGAAAACCTGTAAAAAAGAGTAGGTCATCATTTTTAAATTATTTTTATTATGAAAACAAATTTTTTAAAAAAATTCATGATGCCTTTGGCAGTCATGTTTTTAGGTATTGCCGGTGCTTTCGTTACTATGTCGATGAGTAGTACAGAATCGCTAAGTCAAATGAAAGGTTACCAATATGTATCCCCAGCAAATCCATGTGATTTTGTAGAAAATTGTACTACCGTGCTTGGTGATCTATGTACTGCCAGCGACGATACTACAATATTATGGAGTAAGTATCAAGAAACTGACGCTAATTGTCCTAGAAGATTGTATAAAATCTCTAACTAATTAGTTTATTGGATTATTTGCAATATGCAATGCAGTTCCCAAATTTACAGGAACTGCATTGTTTATTTAATCATCATTGTGGTTGAAACCAGGTTGGTTTTATTTCACCTTTTAAAAAATAACCAAACCAATCAGAAATACGGTTTGTTATGTCAATTTGATTTTCAGGTATTTGAATAACGTGATCTTCTTTGGGATAGATCAACATAATATGTTCCTTTTTTAATCTTCGAAGTGCCAAATAAAATTCCATAGTTTGATAAGGGTTCACCTGCGTATCTTCTTCACCAGTATAGGATAAAAGAGGTGTACTCACATTTGAAACGGTATTAATAGGTGAATTGCTTCGGTATCCTTCCAAATCCTCAAACAATGATTTCCCCATTCGAAACTGGTCATATTCGAAACGCCACATATTGGGTATTTTATAATTTGAACTCACCGACAAATAGCAGCTGGTTAAATCGGACAATCCTGCACCTGAAACCGCAGCTGCAAACATATTTGTTTGTGTAATGATAAAATTTGTTTCATAACCTCCAAAAGAATGACCAATAATACCCAATCTGTTTTTGTCTATAGGTGCCAAAGCAAGTGCAGCTTTTGTTGCCGAAATTACACAATCAGCAGCAGAAAAACCAGGATTCCCCACCTCATAGGCAATATCAGGCAGTAATACAAAATAGCCTTGGCTCGTATAATTTGTTCTATTAAATCTTGAACCATTCAAAAAGCTTGGATTGGTGTAGTTATGAAGTGCTCCTGTTTGTTTTTCATATACATTTACGATCATAGGATATTTTCGTTGTGGGTCATAGTCAAAAGGATAACACAATACTCCTTTTAAAGCTACTCCTTTAGAATTTTTATAATCTATCAATGTAGAAGAACCCCATCCATAATAATCAGATTGAGGATTACTATTAAAAACGACTCTTGGAGGATCATTGTTTTTTTTAACATATAAGGATGGAGATTTATTAAAATCTTCTTGCATGAACATAAATGTATTATCCTCTTTTGCCTTCCTATATCCTCTAATCTGTTTTTGTCCATACACCAGAGTTTGTTCAGTAACCCCTTTTAGCAAACTATAATATCCGGATTCACTGTGGTCCTCCGCTTGGGTCTCTAATACAATTTGGTCATTCAGATTAAATATCCTTGATTTTGCTACTAAACCATTGCTGTATTTATCTTTAACAAATCTGAATATTCTACTATTTTCCCTGCCATTGGTTAATCTTTTGATTTTTGTGCCATTAGGACTAAACTCCCAAATATCAAACTGGTCATATAGCAAAAGGGATTTATCACCTGCTGTCCACTCAGGAATACCATAATGTGATGATTCACTGGAATTGTCATTAATATTATAGAAATGAACATCTACGTTTTTAGTAATATTCGTATGTTTTTGATCGGTTATACTATACACCCACCAATCAACTCCTTTAAAATAAACTATATACTTTCCATTAGGGGACATGTTTAGATGCCCATAATCTCCAGAATGCCTTTGGAGAAAAGGAGTTTTCTCTCCAGTTGTTAAATCTACAAGGTAATAGTTCCTGTCAGCATTAATTTTAGTTGTAGGTTTATTATCGGATAAGTGATAAGTTATTGCAAACTGTTGATTTCCACTAAGACTGACCGCAGGATGTAAACTATCTCCAATAGCCATAAATTTACCTGATTCAGGCCACCAGGCAGTAATCCGTGAGAAACTATCTGGAATTCCATAAGCATTTCTAGTCATATATAAATCTTTATCCGCTGCATTCCACACTTCCACATCTGAAATATTTTTCACACTTGTTTTTTCATGTGTTTTTTTTATCAAAAAGAATACTCGTTGTTCATCATCTGAAATTCCAAGTGATGAACTGTAATTAGCTACCAAAACCATATCTTTTTGCCAAGATTTTTCTAATGAAGTATCATATTGAAATAATTGTTTGTTTTTAATTTTGTAATATAAAATTGTTGCAGGATAAAACTCTTTGGATGCAATTTTCCGAGATGCAAAAACTATTGAAGTTCCTTTATTTTGCCATACCACATTTTCAAATAGCTTTTTATTGCTGATTATTACGCTAGTTTTGACTATCTTTTTTCCAAACTGCAGCAAATCAACACTGGCACCAATTGAATCGGCAGCACAATAGACAAGTGCATCATTTTTCGGACTCAACGTAAATGAAGTTACATTTTCAATCGATTCTATAATAACCCCATGTAAATTTGTGATAATCATACTACTTTTACCCTCTTTTGCAATAGTATAAAGCATGATATATTGACCGTCATTCAACAAATCAAAACTTTGAATTTGGTTAACTTCCTTTATTTTTCCGGTAATCAAGTTTTTTAATTGAAATCGATTCTCCGGCAACATATATCCAAACTTATCATCACCAATAAACTTGCCGTCAAACCCTTTTGCAAAAGCGAAGGTTTTTTCCGTAACTGTATTTTTAACAAAAAGTGTATCCATTCCCGATTCATACGAAAGTGAATAGCTTACCCATTTTCCGTAATCAGAAATTTCCTTGGCTCTTAGCGTACTCCATAACTTATAATCATTTGGTGTGAGTTGCTTTGTTTTTTTGACCTGTCCTGATGCAGGACAGGTCGTTAAAAACAACATAAAACTAATCCAAACAATTTTACAGCTGTTTAATAATATATTCATTAGTATCCAGGGTTTTGAGGAAGCAAGTTTGGATTCAAATTAAGTTCAGCTTCCGGTATTGGAAATAAGATATCACTGGCATCCCATCCAGGTTTAATTGCAGACAGGACAGGCTGGATCTTGTTAAACCGTTTCAGGTCGAAAAACCGATGCCCAAACTCAGTAAACAATTCCAATCTCCTTTCTTGCAAAATGGCATCCAAAATTTCAGCTTGTGTTATGGCAGTTGTGTTTGTCAGACCAGCCCTACTTCTTATGCTGTTTATATCTTCCTTTGCTCCTGATAAATCACCTATATGTGCTTTTGATTCTGCACGAATCAGATACATTTCACTTAACCGAAATACAATGGAATACTCAACAGAAGTTCCTGAGTAATATTTGTATTTAAATGGATGGTACCATGTTGATGTGCCATCAGTAATTGCCTGAGTCCAAAGCACTTTTCTTTGATCGTTATTACTAAACGCATTTATCAAATTAGTAGTAAGTGCTACCAAAGGTGGTGGTGTACTCGTGAAATTGTAGGTAAAGGCTTCAGATGCATTGCCACCATTGTACCCAGGATCTATCTGCCATATGGTTGATTTACTTTCTTTTAGAAACATCGTACTCAAATCTTCATAAACATAAAGCTGCGTATTATTTATAATAGTTGAAGTCTCATTAATTGCTTCATCCCATAAACCTGCATACAAATTTACCCGTGCTAGCAGCGCATGAGCAGTATATTTATTGGGACGTGTTCTATTATAATTAAGATAATCATCTGGCAGGAGTTCTAAAGCTTGTTCCAAGTCTGCTTTAATAAGGCTATACACCTGACTTACAGAAGTTCGAGTAACCTTTCTATTTAATTCATAGCTTGTAGTTGTTATATACGGCACATCACCAAACACATTGGCGAGATAAAAATGAATCAAGCTACGTACGAACAAGGCCTCCCCTTTTAATTGAGCGCTTTCAATTACCGACAAATTTACTGACTTCTCTACACCTTCAATAACAGCATTGGCTGCATAAATCTGGTTATAACTAGTATCCCATAAACTTTTAATATCAGGATTAGAGGAAATTATGGAATTGTTATAAAATAAATTCAAAGATTCATTCCCGTAGAAATCAAGCTCATCAGCATAAATTCCTAGCTTAAGCCCCAATCCAAAAGTTGAACCCGTTAATACTCCATCCTGCCTAATTTTAGCATATACGTCTGTCATGGCTGAATTTGCAACAGCCTGATCTTTAAAAACTGCATCTGCGGTTAGTTGTGAATTTGGCAATTCTACTTCTACAAAATCATCACAACTATACATTGTCAAGACTATTGCCAAAAGACATATTAGTACAATGACGATTCTCCAAATGACATTTGTGTAATTCGAGCTTTCTATATTTTTATTATTAAAATTTTTCATTGATTCTATTTTAGATTAAAAATTTAGTTGTAATCCTGCTGTAACTATTTTTAAAGGCGGGGTAAAACCAAGCGATGTAAACTCGGGGTCTGCACCTTGATATTTTGTAAAGGTTAACACATTCTGACCTTCAAAAAATAATTTACAATCAACATCCTTTAAGGGTAATTTATATGAGAGTGAAATATTTTTTAAACGTACAAATGACGCATCACTTATTGCCCCATCACTTTGAGAGTATTTCGAGTAAGCAATCACAGCAGCCCTGTTAACCCCAGTTGTATAGATTTGATATGGTGCAATATCACCAGGTTGTTGCCAATGGTTTAAAATGGTTGTTGGTTGATTGGCTTGTGTACCTTGTCTACCAAAATATCTTGTTGCATTTAAATTTATTTGTTTTACAAATTGGAATAGAAAATCTAATTGCCAGTTTTTGTATTTCAATGTGTTTTGAAGACCCCCAAAATATTCAGGATTAAAATCCATTATTGTTTTCTTGTCATCGACAGTAAGCAGTCCGTCACCATTCACATCCTCAAATGTATAAATACCCGTTTGAGGATCTACCCCAGTAAAATGGTAAACCTTTTGGATATTTAAAGGTTCCCCAATAACCAATTGATTCGCATAGGTTGAGCCTTCTAAATTTGGAAATTTTAATAGCTTATTCTGCGCCATTGTTAGGTTGATATTTGTTGTCCAATTGAAATCCTTTGTTTCAAAATTGACAGATTGCAAGGTGAATTCAAACCCTTTGTTTTGTACCGTTGCATCTAAATTAGCTTGTAGAGAGCTAAAGCCAGTGGTACCAGGAAGCGGTAATCCTATCAATTGGTTTGATGATTTATTATTATACCACCCTGTTGTAAAAAATAGCCTATCATTAAAAAAACCTATTTCAAAAGCCACTTCAAACTTGATATTGGTTTCCCATGCATACTTAGGATTAAAGAGTCTTGTAGGTTGTAATCCAATACTACCATTGTAATTATTTCCTGTAGATTCATAAGTGTCTAAATATTGGTAGTTTCCAATCTGATCACTTCCTGTAATTCCAAAACTTGTTCTTATTTTTCCGAAACTTAAAATACGATTATTATTAAAAAGGTTTTCTTTTGAAAATATCCAAGCGGCTCCTATAGCTCCAAAATTGGCGAATTGCTTTCCAGGACCAAAACGGCTAGAGCCATCTCTTCTTCCTGTAAGATTTAACAAATATTTTTCCTTCAAACTATAGTTTATGCGTGCAAAAAATGCTTGATAGTTATACTGAGATTCATTACTAGATAAAGTAATTACATTGGATGCTGACGCCATATTATAGATTAAAGCATCACTTGTAAATCCAAATGCATACTGCGCTAACTGATTGTCTTTTTGAGATTGAAATGTAGCACCGATAAGTGCATTTAATGTCCCTTTACCAATAGACTTGTTCCAGTTAAGTTGAGGTTCAACAATCCACGATTTTCGGTCAAAACGACTTGGGATCTGGAAAGAAACTTGTTGAGGGGTTAATCCCCAAGCTGGATTGTATTGCGTTGATGGAGAGATTACAATTATTTTATTGGTAAGACTGGTATAGCCAAAACTTGATTTTAATTCCAAGGCATCGTTCAATTGATAGGACATCTGTATATTGGCAATCATATCGTTGGTGCTGGTTTCTGAGCTCGCCTCTAAATTTCTTAGTGGATTATTAAACGTATTATTCTCCCAATTCAAAGAACCATTTGCATTGTATAATTCTGGGGCATTGGGCGCAATAAGCAAAGCTTCCCTAAAAAGGTCAAATTGGGGTTGGTTGTTACCTTGAACGGTATACCCCGCCGACACATTGGTTTTAAACTTTTTGTTCTCAGATTCATGATTCACATTTAGTTGAACACCTCCTTTTTCATAGGCAAAATCTCCAGGAAGTATTGTTGTTTGTTTGTTATAATGAACACTTAACAAAAATTGTGTGCTTTCTGAGCCACCAGTAAGAGAAGCTTGTAGATCAGTGATGTTAGCCTTACCTCCAAGTAACTCTTTTTGCCAATCAGTATATTTTGTTTGATCCCATTGTGTAAGGTCATAGTCCCAAGGTTTCGGTGTTATTCTATCATTATCAAAAGCTTCAAGTCGCATTGCGAGATATTGCTCAGTATTTAGCAAATCAAAAAAACGAGTTACTGAACCTACACCTGATGAAAAACTTGATGTAAACCTAGTTTTGCCCATCTTTCCCTTTTTTGTTGTAATGAGTACTACCCCATTGGCTCCACGAGAACCATATATTGCTGTAGCGTCACCATCTTTCAATACTTCGATACTTTCAATTTGACTCGGATTAATACTATTTAGGGGACTTGGAAGTGTTGGAAACGCCTGTGAATTTTCTCCTGTACCAATAGGTTCTGAAGCATACGGTACACCATCAATTATATATAATGGACTGTTTCCATTTGAGCGTATACTATTTTTACCGCGAATTTGTATTTCAAAACCTCCTCCGGGAGTTCCTGTGGTTTGCGTAATATTTACACCAGCCATTCTTCCCTGCATAGTTTCTAATATATTGGAAACGGGTTGTTTTTCAATAACTGCGGAAGTGATTTTAGAAATGCTTCCGGTGCGTTCGCTTTCTTTTACGGAATAATATCCTGCATTGATTTGCACTTCCTGCAATGCTGTCATGTCTTCCTGCAATTGTACATCGATTTGTGAACGGCCATCAACAGGAATTATGACAGTTTTATAGCCTAAAAAAGAAAAGACCAGGATGTCTTTTGAAGAAACTTCAATGGTATATTTTCCGTTAAGGCCGGAAACGGTGCCGGAGGGTTTTCCTTTTATGGTGACGGAAACACCGGGCAATGCGCCATTTGCATCGGTAATTATACCGCTGACCTGCAGGGTTTGTTGTTGCATTTTTGCAACTATTGACGTGTTGTTAGCCAGTGCAACTGTGCTGCACAAGTAGCACCCAAAAATAAGGGCGTACACAAGTATGCCAAAGGCCTTGATTATTTTAAATTTTTTCATTATTTTTAAGAATTGGTTAAATTAAACGTGAGTTTTGGTTTGCCATGGCGCTCTATTTAGTTTGAAGACAGGAATAGGGCGTCTTTTTAGTGTTCAATCGCAATTTTCATGATACAGAATTTTGCGTACAGCCGATTGCGTGCACCTATTGAAATATATTTCAATTTGGCAGTTGCTTCATTTCCAATGAGAAATCATTTTGTTTTTCGATGGATACGGCGGCTCTCTTAATCCAATAGTACCAATGTGCCACAGGATTTGGTTTTTGAGATGGAATTTATGTACTCATAGCTTATTTTTTAGCAATTAAATTGGTTAATGACTAAAGCGAGACTGTTAAAAATGAAGAAGCTTTGCTAAGAAAGTAAGCAGCGTTTTTGCCAATAAAGAAGGCGTGGAACTCAGCTTACCGAACAGAGGTACTGGTATACCCGCACAACAATAAGTGAGCCCACGCCTAGGTCGTGAGCATCTTAACTTATCATCTCGTGTGCTAAAAATTACCAGTTTTCTGTCCGAGATTCAAAGCGACGCATCAAATATTTTCTATATGAAGTATCGCAAATTTAATTAATTAAAACAAATATAATAAAAATATAATGTAAACCAAGTGGATTACAATAAATTTTAAAATAATGTCAAAATTGCAGTATGGCAGAGTTAACAGAAGAAGATATTAAGCTGAAGAACAAAATAGCTGAAAGAATAGAGTTTTTACGAATAAAAACTGGACTTTCCCAAACTGATTTTGCCAAAAAGTATGATATCGACAGACAAATCATAAATAGGTGGGAAAGTGTAAAGAATAAGAGAGGAGTAACAATATATACTGTTCAAAAATTTTGTAAAATGATAGGTATTACATTGAAAGAATTCTTTGATTCAGAGACTTTTACTGGTAAAAAATAATAGTTATTAGCTATCATAATCAAAATATTTTTATCATATCATACTTTTAATTTTGTAAAATCTCATAGTAATCCAAAAAAATATGATAAATTTTCAGTTCCGCTCCATCATCACTTCGAGTATGTTTTGAAAGATACATATGCTTAAAATCTTTTATAAAAGAATGTTTCAAATCAATTATTATATATTCTGTTAGGTGTTGAGTTGTATTTATTGCCTTATTTATTTTTATTAGATTATTTATTGAGTCCTTTATATTTTCAAGTGGCACACGACTTTTAGGGGATGCCTGTAAATCTATCTCGATAAATCCAATCATTCCAGCAATAACCGTATTTGTTTCAGGATAATATATTCGTTCTGTAAATCGTTGAATACCGCCATCCAAATAATACTTTTGTTTGGTCTTATTTTTATCTAATCTTTTTGCTTCAAAAGCATAATAGTGATTTTCACTTAAACTCGGAACCTGAAATTTTATGTCAAGATGACCGACAGTAACATTGCTTTTCGTCTCACGAACTCCATTATCTACTACAATATTCTGTAATCCAAAAACTCCTAGATTTGGTTTAATAAATTTTGAAACTAAATCAGTGCATAGATAATCTTCTATTTCATTATGTGCTTTAGATGATCTTTGAATAGTTTTTATTGTTTTGTGAATATCTTTGCGACTGTATATAGTTTTACTGTCTATAAGACATTTATACCCATAAATTATTGTTTGCAGAAATCCATCCATGTAGTATTTCTTACCATCAGTTGCATGTATGAATTCTAAACCATTTATCATTGTCCAACCGTATTAGAAATTTTTGCTTCAGCTTTTGCCAAAGCATCAATAAACTCAATTAGATCGTGATCTGCAACGGCAGAATGCCAGCATTTAAACTCATTTGGTTTTATAATATAAAAAGTATTTTTGTTAAATCCTCTTACATCTTGTTGGACGTAAAGATCTCTTGTAACATTATGAATACCCAAATTACCAATTTCGTCAAAAATTTTTGCATCTTCCGCACCTTTAAAATAAATATTTCTACCAGGATCAGGCAATTTACCAACAACAAATTGAAAGCTAACAAATTCATCAGCAATGAAAACATTTGCGTAAAATGAGCTCTCAACGGAATTAAATCTGTGTTTAAAATGATCAATGAATACTTTTGCGTAGTTTTTCAAATATAGAACATCCTCCTTATTTTCAATATTAAGTGATCTAAAAATATTTTTATTTCCGTATCCAGTCTCCTCGTATCTTTTTAAAATTGGAAGAGCTATTTCTATGGAGTAATCGATTAACGATTTTTCAATTTCTGAAATTTCAAATGATTTAAAAACCATCTCATTAACTTCAAATTCTAAATTTTTTATTTCATCAAGCTTTTCACTATACTGATGATCTTGGAAAATCATCTCTTTCAATTCAGCGTATTTTTTTTGCAGTGACATTACACAATTTGCCAAGTTCTCATTTTCAATTGCTGGAGCAGAGAAGATCTCTTGAAAGTCAACACGAGTTCTATCAATGCCTGCTGATGAACTTGTTTGTAGAAGGTAATATGTAAAAAAACTAGAATTGATAATACCAGTCAAGCTTTTTAAAGCCAAAGAAGTATTTGGATGTTGTTGATGACCTTGCTTAGTTTTGATAGAACAAACTGTAGAAGTAAACACAATATTTTCATTAGAATATGCTGCCACCGCTTTAAAATCATCATTAGCTTGTAGACCTTTTTTTACAAGTAGCTTCTCACCAGTAAAATAATATGGATTGGGAAGGTATCCAACCGAACCATCTTCATCTATTTGATTTCTTTTGCTTTTAATGTTTTTTTTATTTTTATCAATGATTTCTCGAACTGTGTGATCCCATGTTACTGAAGGTACTGCATAATATGGTTTGAATTCCTTTTTAGCTTCAACATTTAAGAAAGGAAAGTTTTTAATTTCTGCCGTGTTTTTTTTATGGCCTGCATCCCTAATTTTTAGCCCTCCTTTAAAATCTAAATTGTAATCTTCCATTACTGCTTTAATCGATTTAAATGACTTTAGTCTCAACATAAAATAGTAATCAAGAACATTTCCATGTAACAGTACCTTCCATAACCAGTCGTAACCATTCAATCGAGGAATAAAGTTTTTTTGCAAAACCTTTTTCACATCATGCTTTTCTATAACGATAGTTCTGAAATAATTAAAAAATCTATTCGGCTTAACTGTAATATGAGTTATTACATTGTTAATAATTTCACTGTCACTTTTAGCGATGTTGTAAAAAAAGATTGCAGGTGCCATTTTAGCACCCTCAAATATTTGCATCCCTCCAACTATTTTATTATTAACACCTGATAGTTCCAGAACTTGTGTTAAAACGAAATTACTTAAAAAATATTCCCTCCAATGCTTAGCTGTTTCAGATGAATTATATAAACTTTTTCCAGTAACTACCAAGGCGATTTTTAAATTGGGATTAAATGCAAACTCACTAACGCGAATTAAAAATGCTTGTGAAATTTCCTTATTACCTATTTCTAAATTCAACTCAGGATGTATTACATTTATTATGTTACCTTCTCCAAATTGAAGTTGCCGAACTTTGCGATCTGCAATATAATTTTCGTAACATGACATCTTAACTTCGCCCCATGGAGGATTTCCAATTATAAAATCCAAATGTGTTTCATTGGAAAATTTATCGTTGAAAATCGCCATTCTATTGAAAAAATCATATTCACTTCCCCCAAAAAGGTTAATATGTTTAAGCTTTTCAAATGTAAAATTTTCAATTTCTTTTGGTGACTTGTAATCTAATAAGGTAATATACAAAGAAAATATAGTGATTTCAATGGCGTCTTCATCGATATCTATTCCAAAAATATTATTTTTAACTAATTCCCATAATCGCTCATTTGTAAGCTTGTCATTAATATTTATTACTTTTAGTTCTTTTTCAATTATTTTTCTTAAAGTCTCAACAAGAAAAATTCCAGAACCACATGATGGATCTAATACCTTACAATCTGATGTCAATGAATTTTCTAAAAACGGACTGACTGTTTGTGATAAGATATAATCAACTATAAAAGGCGGCGTATAATAGGCTTTTATATCAAACTGCTTTGAGGTAGACTTTAGCTTTTCTAAAAAAACATTATGATTCTCCTCTTCTTTTCCAATGAAGTTTTCATAAATATTACTAATAAGTTCTACAGGAATAATCTCAAAATCATAAACCATGAACAGAGATTTTTGAACTATATATCCATTGTATGATGTTCCGGTTTTAAAGAATGAAGATCCTGAAAAAAGGTCATAAAGGACTTCTAAATGTTTGCTATTTACACATTCTTCTTCATTTTGAGTAAAGATTTCACCAGATTCAATGTCTACAAGTTCTTCGGTTAGAGGAAATAGATCACCACTAAATTTCGAATTTAAATATTTAAAGAATCGATAAAGTGCTTCTTTAGATTTAATCATGTTGTTTAGGCTTATTTGTCTGGTTTCTTTATCAGAGCCTTGTAAGAAATTCTGCCCTTTAAATTCAACATGCCTATCAATCAAATATCTAACAAATAGTAATCTTCCAATTAATCGATTTGCCACTTTTGGCGGAAGTTCCAGCCCATCTGAAGCAATTAATATCCTTCTTGCATCTATTATGTTACTCAAAAGATACTTATCTACTTTAGGAACATTCTTAAAATGCTTTTCATATAATGATTTCCAGGTTTTTCCTAATGTTAAATTAATAAGTGAAAAAATATTGATATCCGTCTTCAGGTTTTTAAGCAGATAGCAGTGATCCGATTCGAATTGATAACCATGATATATATCTAAGGGCTTATGATCATCTGTGTTAATTATTACTATTGGAGCTTGACCAAAGCAAAATGTCCATTTTGGAATTTTGGAGGTTGTATCCATATTAGGTTTATCAAAGAATAATATTATAGGATTATTTATTGGTTCTGGGTGCTCAGACAATTCATCTCCGTGATGATGCAAGCTGTAAAAGGCATATGGCTGAATGATATCTCTAAGGACTTTACTTATACGAAATGGAAATTTATTTAACCAAGTATCTGCTTCATCAAGGTAAAATAACCCGTTATCGCGTGTATATCCTAAACGATCAAATAATTGTTCTATTCTGTTCACAAATATGTTTTAATATTTCAGTAAATGTAATTAAATTTTGAATATTTCTTTTTATAATATTTTTTTGATCATTATGTGATTTTTTGATTAAATTAAGTTATTCCTTATTTGCTCTAATCTGCGCTTCATAAGATTTATACACTAAAATGGCTGCAAAGACACCTATAAATGGAGCCGAAATCCCTCCTATTGCATTTCCAATTTCAGCCGTTGTTTTACCTAAACCCATCCAACTGAAAATTCCAATATTTTTAAAAATTACTGGAGAAAAAATTGAAAGAAATATTAGGAATCCAATAAACACATATTTTTTTTCGTAAACAATATTACCTTTTCAGGTTCATTCTTTTTCATATCAAATATATTTTTTGTAAAGTTAATAAATCACAAATTTAGAGGTTGTACAAAATGAAAATATTATGACATTGGACTATTTTACAATATTTTGATTAATTCAACAGAATATTTAAAAACGAAAAAATGGCTTTATCAATTTAAAAATAGCTGAATCTAATGACTAGGATTTTACTTATTAGAAAATATTGGTAGAGCCGACTAAAGCCAACCTTTAATAAGCAAGCCAATTTAAAAATCCACAGAATATAATTAAAAAGAATTTAAAATAAATGATTCAAGTACAAAATTCTTTAATATATTTGACACATTATGTCAACACAGGTTATGTCAACAGAAACAATAGGCGAAAAGCTAAGACAACTAAGGGAACAAAATGAAATGCCTTTACGAAAGGTAGCTGCATTAATTGATATTGATGTAGCAATTTTAAGTAAAATGGAGCGTGGAGAAAGAAAACTTACAAAAGCGGTGGTTTTAAAACTTGCAGACATTTATAAATACAGTGCAGACAAACTTTTGGTATCATTTCTAAGCGATAAGATAATGTATGAAATTCAGAATGAAGACCTTGGAGAAAAAGCATTAAAAGTGGCTGAAAAAAGAGTAAAATATTTAAAAGCGATTAGGAACAAATGAGCGTATCTGAAATAGAAAAACTTTGGGATGAATTTTCAAATATCCCTATCAATATTGAAGATGAAACAGAAGAAAATTTCTTTTGCTGGGAGAAAGGAACGTATCGCTTTGATATTTGGCATTGGTTTGATGAAAAACTGCCTAATGGATTGGCAGTAGATTTTAATTTGGCATACTAAACACTATGGCATTACCCATAAATATAGATGAATTACTGCACGGCAATACGGTTGAATGGGATCGGATTGAATTAAAAAAAGGATGGAACCCTGAGGATGTTATTCATACTTTATGTGCATACGCCAATGATATTAACAATTGGGATGGAGGCTATGTCATTATTGGAGTTGAAGAAGAAAATGGGAAAGCTAAGTTGCCACCTATTGGTTTACACGTTCAAGAATTAGATGCCATCCAGAAAAAACTGATTGAACTGGTTTATAAGTTAAGCCCTGTTTATGTTCCAGTTTTTCAACCTTATTTAATCAACGAGAAGTATATTCTAGTTGTTTTTGCTCCAGCCGGAGACAACAGGCCCTACAAGGCTCCAGTTAGTTTAAGCGAAAAGAGAGCTGAAAGAGCAATGTACATTAAACGCGGCTCTAAAACGGTAAAAGTAAAAGATGGCTCTGATGATGAGAGAAGACTAATTGAACTCACAGCACGTATCCCCTTTGATGACCGAATAAACCAAACAGCCAAGTTAGATGATTTAAATTTACATTTGATCCAAAGCTATTTAAAAGAAGTAATGAGTTCCTTGTATGAAGAGAGTACGAAAATTCCATTCTCTGAATTATGCAGACATCTTATGATAGCCAAAGGTTCTGACGAACTACTACGGCCTACAAATGCCGGTTTGCTTTTGTTTAACGATCATCCTGAAAAATTCATTTCAGGTGCACGAATTGAACTTGTTGTTCATACAAAGGAAGTTGGGAAAGATTATAACGAAAAGATATTTTCAGGAGCTATTATCCAGCAGATTAGGGATGTCTTGCAGTACTTCAAATCAACTATTGTAGAAGAATTGGTAGTTAAATCAGCTAAGCAAGCAGAATCAATACGCTTCTTCAACTATCCCTTTCAGGCTATTGAAGAAGCTGTAGTTAATGCGGTTTATCATAAAAGCTATGAACGGGAAAATCCGGTGGAGATTCAAATACATAAAGATAAAATTGAAATATTGAGTTTCCCAGGTCCTATGCCACCCATTAATCAAGCTATGCTGAAAAAACAAAGAGTAGTAGCCCGAGATTATAGAAACCGTAAAATAGGTGGATTTTTAAAGGAGTTGAAGCTTACAGAAGGAAGAGGAACAGGATTGCCCATTATTCACAGTAGTTTGGAAGAAAACGGTTCGCCTCCGCCTATTTTTGAAACGGACGAAAACAATGCTTATTTTTTGTGTATTATTCCCATACATCCGCTTACCTCTTCTATCTTAGGTCAGGAAGATGACCTAAGTAAGAATATAAATAAGTCAATGGTATTCAGTTTGTTAATCGAAATAGACAAGCATCTTAGGTCGCAAAAAACACTTAAAAGAGACCAAGTTGAACCTAAGTTGTTGGAACTTTTAGAATCCATTTATCTCAAAATATTAAGCTATTGCGAACAACCTCAAAGTCGTTTAGCTATTTTGGAAAATCTAGCATTGTATAATAACAGTCGAAATTTCGACAACTATATAAAACCTCTCTTGGAAGTTGGCTGGTTAAAGCAAACGATTCCAGATAAGCCTACAAGTAAAAATCAGCAATATGTGACAGCCACTTTAGGAAAGAATTTGGTCAGTGCCTTGACAATGAAAAGTATGCATACTATTGAAAGAGCCAAAGTAGCGTCTTCAAATATTGCCTCGGTAGGATATGACAAAGAAACGCAGATATTAGAAATTGAATTTCATCACGGTGCGATTTATCAGTATATTGATGTGCCGGAAAAAGTATATGAAGAACTTATGAGTTCATCAGCAATGGGAAGCTATTTTTTGAATGAAATAAAAAACAAATTTAAACACCAACAGAAATAAAACTTGCGGATAGTATTTGGAAGAAGCTTTCGGCAAGGAGATTAAATAGGAATAAATAGTATGAAAATATGATTACACACGACCCATCGGAATACATAAGAGGAATTCAACAAATACTTATTTCTGACAAAAAGAGAATTGGTTTTTTATTTGGAGCAGGAAGTTCACTTGCTTGGAAAAACCATAATTCTTTAACAGTTTCTGCAATTGGAAAGATGACATCTGAAATTATTCAAGAACTTTGCGATAAAGAATCTAAATATAAAGTCGTTTTTGAAGAAATTGAAGAAGAAATAGGAAAAGATAAATTCAATATTGAAACAATTCTATCTAATCTCGAATTGAAATATTCAATAATTGGTAAATCGGTTCTAAATTCTTTAAGCAAAGATGAATTTGAAGTGTTAATTTCAGGATTAAAGCAGTTAGTTAGAAAAAAAGTAAGTGTTCATAATGTTTGTCTTTGTAATATTTCTTCGAAGAAAGAATTTTATCAAATTGTTTCTAAAGATATTGTGGAGCAATTGGTGCAGACGGACTTTGCAAACTGGATTGGACAAGCTGAAAGAAAATATCCAATAGAAATATTTACTACAAATTATGATTTACTTTTTGAACTTGGTTTAGAGCAAAAAGAAATTCCTTACTATGATGGTTTTTGCGGAAGTCTTAGACCGTTTTTTAACCCTGAATCAGTTGAAGACTTTGAGTTTTTATCTAAACAAACAAAATTATGGAAAATTCACGGCTCATTAGGTTGGCATTTTGACAAAGACACAGAAAAAATTTTAAGAGTAAATCCTGATGATGATGATATTTTAATTTATCCATCCTCTCTGAAATACAAAGATTCAAAAAAACAGCCATACGAAAGTTTGCTTGATAGATTGTCCAATTTTTTAAAAAAAGATGATACGATTCTAATTACTTGTGGATATTCTTGGGGTGATGAACATATAAATTCAAGACTAATTTCAGCTTTAAAGACTAACACAACATCTCACGTTATAGGTCTATTATATGATAAACTAGACCCTATAACTAAAACTAGTAAACTGGTTAAATTAGGACTTGAAAATCCTAAAATTTCTTTATATGGGTCAAGAAGTGCAGTCATCGGGCGAAATTTTGGAAGTTGGAAGTTAAAATCTGAACCCACTAAAGATGATACTATTAGCCTAAATTTATATTTTGATGAAGATGCCCCAACTGATGCAGAAGAATTGAATAAAGAATTCATAGGAACTGAAAAATGGACTGGAAAAGGTGAATTCATTCTGCAAGACTTTAGCAAACTTGTAAAGTTTCTAAATACAATGATTAGCGATAACGAAATAAAAAATTTTGGTGCAAATGTCAAAAAGTAAGATTACAGAAATTGGTGAAATTGATAGCATTAGTGGGAATAGTATTTCTGTTAAGCTTTTTGACAAAATAAAGTCTAATATGCCTATAATTAATGGTGTTGTTTATCGAGTTGGTCAAATAGGTTCATTCGTTAGAATCCCTTTGGGTTTTGCAAATCTTTATGGTATTGTAACTCAAATTGGCTCTGGAGCCATTCCTGAAGGTTTAAAGGAAATCTATTACCAAGACTATGCTTCTTTTAAAAATACGAGTTGGATAAACATTGTACTTGCAGGTGAACAAGTTGGAAAAAGATTTGAAAGAGGCGTAACTCAATATCCTACAACTGGGGATAAGGTTCATTTAGTAACAATCGATGACTTAGATATTATTTATGGAGGTTATGAAGAATCCAATTCAATAACGGTTGGGAATATTAGTGTTTCTGAAAGTCTTGATGCAAAAATTGATTTGGATAAACTTATTTCAAGACATTGTGCGATTGTAGGTTCAACAGGTAGTGGAAAATCAAACTCAGTTTCCGTATTATTAGAGGCAATCGCAAAAAGAGATTTCCCAAGTGCAAGAATACTAGTTATTGACCCGCACGGTGAGTATAATGATGCACTTTCAAAATATTCCCGAGTTATTGAATCAAATCCAAAGGATGATATAAACAAGCTTTATATTCCATTTTGGGCACTACCTTTTAATGAGTTAATGAAAATATTTTCAGGAAATTTAACAGATGCTAATCGAGATTATATTAGAGAAAAAGTTGTTGAAGCAAAAATAACAAGTGCTAAAAAAAATAAAATTGATGTTCCAAAAGAGTCAATCACTGCAGATACTCCAATTCCTTTTAGCATTAAAAAATTATGGTTTGAATTAGATGACTTTGAAAGGCAAACTTTTGAAAGAGAGACTTTGATGGATAAGTCCGTTATTTTAAAAGTTACAAAAAAAGTTTCTCAAGGAGATGCAGAAACACTTAAATCCAATGAATATCCACCTGCAGGTCTAGGTAGTGCTCCACCTTTTATAAATCAAAAAGCAAAAGGTTTGCTTGGGTTTCTTGATAGTATGAGGAATAAATTGAATGATAGTAGTTATGACTTTTTATTCTCCCCAGGAGATTTAACACCTAACTTGGATGGGGTATTGACAAAGAAAAAAGACATTGACAGTTTATTCTATGATTGGTTAGGAAATTCTTTGCCAATTACGATTTTAGATTTGTCAGGTATTCCAAGCGAAATTATGTCTTCCATTTCAGGAACACTTTTGAAAATTATTTATGATGGTTTGTTTTGGGGGGTCAATACCAAAGTTGGCGGAAAAAACCAACCTTTATTAATTGTGCTTGAAGAAGCACATAGTTACTTGAAGGCAGGTGAACATTCAATATCTTCAAGAACTGTTCAAATGATTGCAAAAGAGGGCAGAAAATACGGTGTAGGTTTGTTACTTGTTACACAAAGACCTTCAGAATTAGATGAAACCGTACTAAGTCAATGTGGTACTATGATTGCGTTGCGTATGAACAATTCTAAAGACAGAGGTCATATTCGTTCTGCAGTTCAAGATGAGTTACAAAATATGGTGGATTTATTACCAAGTTTGAGAACTGGTGAAGCTCTAATTTCAGGAGAGGCAGTGAAGATACCATCACGAGTGAAATTCTTTAAGATTGCAAACGCTCCTAAAAGTTCTGATCCTAAAGCATCTGAAAAATGGTTAGAAAAAATTGATGACACACAAAATGAATATAAACAATTATTGAAATCTTGGCGTAATAAAAATTATAAAATATGAGTTTACCAGAAATGATTCCAGTTAGTTCATCGAATATTGAAAGTATTGGTTATGATGAGCAAAATGAACAAGCTTATGTAAGATTCCTTAATGGAAGTCTTTATGTTTATAAAGGAGTTCCATTACACGAATTTGAGAATTTTAGAGATGCTCCTTCATTAGGTTCATATCTCCATAGAAACTTTAAAAATGTTTATCCCTATGAAAGAATCGGGTAAAGGTCTAATAAAAATAAATCAACAACTCAAGCGCATCGAAATCAAAGAATTTGAAATCGAGAATAAAATCGTTTTCAACTATTTTGATAACCTTCCTGAAAGTGAAAGAGATGATAAATTGCTAAGAGCAATTTACATTGGTGTATTGGCTCTAATGGAAGACCGTATTTCATCTTTTCTTTCAAAAACATCTAATGAGTTGGGCACAGAACTTGAAAGTTTGAAAATGATTTTTGAAATGAAGAAGGAGCTTTTCTATAAGTCTACCATTAAAGGAGTATTGGCGGAAGATGAAATTGCAGCATTCTTAAATCAATACTTTTCTGATAAACGTTTAAAAGACCGTGCATTTTTAACAGGCAATACTGCTGGGAATATTCCCAAAAATAAAACAGGCGACATAATTTGTGAAATAAACGGAACCCCTGATTTAAAAATCGCCATTGAATGTAAATTTGATAAAAGCGTTCGTTTGGGAGACATTGAAAGTAAAGATATTTTTACTCGTAAATCTGACACAGCTTGGAGTCAGTTGATAGAAACACAAGCAAATAGAGACGGTAGGGTAAGCCTAATAGTTTTCGACATTTCATTGGTGGAAATCTCTATTCTAAAGAATTTTGAAAACGTTGGTTACATTCCGGGAGTTGGTTTTATTGCCATTATAAATTCTCAAAAAGGAGATTACAGCAATTTGGCAATTGCATATATGTTGGCACGAGATATTGCATTAAACGCAAGAGAAATTGAGTTAGACAAAGATGTTTTGGCGATGATGGTCAACAGAATTATTAAAGACATCAATGAAGTTTTAACAATTAAATCGCTTGTTCAAAGCAATATTCACAACAACAAAGCAATTTTGAAGCAACTTGAGAAGTCGGTTCTTTTAATGGAATTTAATCAAGAATATTTGAAACGCTTTTTAAGTCAAGGAACATTAACCAAAAAAGATTTGCTTGATTTTTATTCAGGTGAAGACGTTAAAGACAAGTATCGTTTAATAGAAAAGGAAATAAATGGCTTATAGAACAATGAGTTAATCCACAGGTGGATATTTTGGGCCATATTGACTCTTTCAAAGTTAAGCCATTATTATATTTGATTAATATAAATACCAAAAAAATGCACATTCAGAATTACATTAAATACTTAGATTAAATTTTGCTTTTAGTAATGAGGAAAATATTATTTTGAAATCGGTGAATGCAAAGACAAGTTATGGATACCATGGGAATATTAATAACAATTAGATAATTTTGAAATGATATAAAAGTTGGAACAATAAAGAAAAACAGAATTTAATGACAAAAACAAAAGCTATTAAAGAAATATATCTTCATTATAAAATATTTTCAGATAATTCACTTAATGCTTTATCTTTAAATTTTGATGTGCCTGACTCATTAGAATATTTAAAATTAGAAAAAGAAATTGCTATTAAAAGGCATATAATTTCATCTGATCTTACAGAAAATCAAATAATTGCAAGTAATGGATATTTAGCTAGTGAGTTAAACAAAATTGAGAAATATCCAGCAATTTTACATCCAATGATATTGATTTATGTTATTTCATTATTTGAAATATTTTTAAAACATACTATAAAAATTTTATTAAAGTTTGATAAAAAAACTCTAAAAAACAGTGATAGACAAATCCCTCTTAATACTATTATGTCTTTCTCAAATTACAATGATTTAATTGATAATTTATTAGATAAAATTGTACATGATTTAGGTTACAAAAATATAACCGACCAAATTTCCTTTTTAAATAAAAATTTAAAAATTAATTTATCCTTTAAAAAAGGTAAAGGAATAATAGAAAATAGACGTTTTATTGACAGAGATGAAATACAAGAAATATTTTTAGTTAGGAATTTAATTCTTCATAATGGAGGAATAATAAATAAGATATATTCAGATTTGTCAAAAAGAAATGATATTTCACAAGGAGAAAAAATAGAGGTAACTAAAGATTATTTAAATAATTCATTCGGTACAATTTGGCGTGGATCTTCAGCAATTCTTAGGCAAAGCAAAATATTCATTAAGGAATACAAATTAGAATAATTACTATTGCCAATAACACAATATAAAATTTATGCCTAAATTTAAACCAACTAATATGCAATAAACGATTTGGAAATATTGAAAAATCTCTGATTTTTTGTTTTACAAATCAGATAAAAAAATCGTTGTGCTAATGTAATAAAGCTATGAGAAAAAAAAGATACTACACAGAAAATGAAGGTCCAATTGCTGAAATCGAAATGCTTGCTCTGCAAAAGGCAGTTGAACTAAGCAAAGAGATTGAAGATATACAGCAAATCACGATTTTAATTCATACAAAAAATAATACCGGATACATTGAAAGAACTATTGGTGGAAATTATCTAAAAGGCTTATTTAATGGAACTGTTACAGCATATTCAAATGGTCCGAAACTAAAAATTGAAACATTAAGAACTTACGACAAAATTTACGGTTGGCAGAAAAAGAATAGCATCCTTTTAGCCTTTGGATTAGATTCTAAAGAATTATTCAAATACGATGATGACCCAACTGTAAAAGCAATTGTGGCCCATCAATGGATGAAAACTGGGGTTACTGAATGGGCTAAAGCTTGGAATGCAACTGAATTAATTACGAATCAAAAAGCTGAGCCAACTGATTTACCTGACCAAATTGTTCAAGAAGCTTTCAAGGAATTGACTAAAGTTATAAATCCGAGTACTGGAATTACCCATCATATGGATAATGCAAGATGTAAAACATACTTGAGAGCTTTAAATAAATATAATTATGAATTAAATCCAATAAAGACTAAATCATATTTAGTGACAAATTTGAATTGGGACAATGATCACGCTGAAGATGTGATAAAATTGATTGAAAAATTAAATTCCGGAAGTTACTTCATAGGTGGAGAAAAAACTAGACTACAAAATCATATTAAAAGATGGAAATTGAAATTATAATGCTAAGCAGAAATGGTATATAATTTATGCTCAAATCGGGTTTAGTACAAACAGGCAAACATTTAATAATAATATTTCTTCGGTGGAAAAATTGAAGATTTTTAAGGCGTACAAAACTAATAGAAACTCTTTACCACAAATAAAAAAGCTATAGAAAATGACAACAAAAGAATTGATTGAAAATGTAATTCTAAACGAAAACGCATATTTTTTTCAAAAATCAAATAGCAACTTTTTACCAAAAAGATTAATAGAAAGAACTTTTAGAGAAGCTTCTATTAATAAAGCTGGTAGGTTCTTATTGAAAAAAGTAAGTGAAGAAACCAAAGTCAACGGAAAGAAAATTAAATACTCTATTTGTGTCTATAAATATCCGAATAAGCCAACTTTTATCAAAGAGAAAATATCAGAATGGGAAGAAACAAAATTAGCTTACATATGCATTGTGGATTTTAAAAATTACGTTTCTGTTTCAAAAAAAAACATTTCTGGAACTAAAGAATTGTACAAGTATATAATGCCTATTGATTATAGTATTTTGACTTCAATCTTCATAAATGACACTACTTTATTTGAGAAATTCTCAATGAATAATATGAACATCTCAGATAAGTCCATTAGAACTAAAAGTGTTGAAGCTATCGATCTAAAAGAAAATCTATCTACACTAGGGCTTCAGAGTTATGTCTTAAACAATTTAAGATTGAGCAATGACAATGATAAGATTTCATTAACTCTGAATTCATCAAGAATCAACAAATTTGGAAATAAAAATAGTATAGATTTTTTCATAAAATGGTCAGATATAATTATTGACAAAATTGAAAACTATCAACCAAAAGATAGCTTTTTATCCACTTTTGCAACACCTCAAGATTTTGAGAAAGAAAGGGATAATCTTAAACCAATTGCAATTTTAATCCTTTTTCAAAACCTATTTTCAGATTTTGAAGAAAATAGAATTGTTAGTTGCACTTTGAAACTAGAAAATGGAGAAAGAAATATTGATATTATTAAGGCAGTTGATAATTTTAAAAGATTAATTAAAATTGTAGAGGTTAATAATAATGGTAAAACTTTTTATAAATTGATTAATTCTATTGCCGATGACTTAATTGTTTTAAAAAACCCAAAATCAATAACGTTACGTTCCAAAAAGCTTAGCAAAATAATAATTAAACTTTCAGATGATAATGAGATATCAATTATAGATTATCTTAATAGGACAAATAGTTTTATAATTAATTTTGATATACCTGATTTAATATATAGTAATAGAAAACTATTTAAAGATAATAGATTATTGGGAAATATTGATTCATTTTTGAGTGTATTAAAACCTTATCCAGAGTTAAGTTCAGTTAAATCTGAAAAAGGGATATTTTCACCAGCATCAAAAGAGTTCTCTGATGATTCAATTTTCAAATTTGTAGAAGACAAATTTAAAAGTAGTTCAGTATTCTTTATCTGTGATGATTTGGGTAAAGAATGGGCTGATCATATAGGTTTATACAATGATAGTATTTCATTTTTTCATTCTAAATACAAAGATTCAAAATTTTCAGCTTCGGCATTTCAAGATATAATTGGGCAAGCCCAAAAGAATCTAGGGAACCTATGCCCTTCAGAAAATCAATGGCCATCAAAAGAGAACTTCTGGTCAAATAAATATAATATTAATGAGATAACTACAGATATATCTAGAATAAGAAAAGGTTCTTCTGCTAAGGACTCAATTGACTATTTTAAAAATCTAAAATTAGATCCGAATTTATCAAAAAAAGTATATTTGGTAATTAATTTCATTTCAAAAAAGAACCTTGCAGATAGATTAGATAAACTTAAAAATGGAATATCATTCCAAGAAAAAAATGAAGTTATTCAAATTTTATGGTTTATTTCTTCTTTGATTAATAGCTGTTACGAAGTAAATGCAGAAGTATATATCCTTTGCAAAGAATAAAACATGCAATAACAACGGTAATCGTTACACAAGCCTTCAGAAAAAAAATTATTAAGGACACCTATAAATTATGCATTTGATTGATTATAAATTAACTGGCTTGAAATTAATTTTATGATTTTTTACAGAAAAAAATAACATATATGTTATACATTTGTACAAAGAATTAAAGACAGGACAGGTGAATCTGAACAGCTTAGGCAGGATTACAAAGTCTGAACAGTCTTATTTTAAAAAGACTTACATTATGTGAGTCTTTTTTTTGTACCCGTAAATTAAATACCAAATTCTCTCTAATTTTTCTTTTTCAAAGCAATTAGGCCATACTCAAAAAAAATAAAAATGCTGCTGTCTTATTTTGGTTTTTTTGTTTTAGGCCCCCTGCTAATACTTTAAACAACTGTTAGCAAATAAAAAATGCTTTCATTGTTACTATTACTTAATTTTTATTTCTAAATTTACTCTTTCGATGCTATGAAAATTTCTACAAATAAGTCGTGCTTTTCATATTTTACATCGTTGTAACACATTAGTGAAAAAATATGAATTTATCTATTTCAGAACAATTAACTTATTCAACAGTAAGAATTGAATGCGAACTTAAAACGGGTGGAGTATCTACTGGAACAGGCTTTTTTTTTAATTTTTTAGAGGACAAAGAAAAGAACATTCACGTTCCTGTTGTCATAACAAATAAGCACGTTATTAAAAACGCTTCAAAAGGAAAATTAATTATCACAAAATCTAATGCCAAAGGAGAACCTATAGATACAGAACATTTCACAATATCTTTTGATAATTTTGAGAGTTTTTGGAAACTTCACCCAGAAACTGATGTTGATTTATGCGCAATGCCTATTGCACCTTTTATAAATGAGGCAAATAAAAAAGGAGACAAACTTTTTTATATTCCATTGACTAAGGATTTATTACTAACTGAAAAACACAAAGAAGAACTAACAGCCCTTGAGGAAGTTTTAATGATAGGATACCCTAATGGAATTTGGGATTCTGTAAATAATATGCCAATATTTCGAAAAGGTTGGACTGCAACAAACCCTCTATTAGATTATAATGGCAAAAAGGAAATTATGATTGACATTGCAGCTTTTTCTGGTTCAAGTGGATCTCCTGTCTTAATTTTTAACGAAGGAGGTTATAGAGACAAAAAAGGAAATACTTATATGGGATCTAGCAGAATTATACTTTTAGGAGTACTTTATGCTGGTCCACAAGCAACTGCAACTGGCGAAATTGTTATGTCACCAAATCTTCAAAGACCAATGGCTATATCTAAAATTCCAAATAATTTGGGGCTAATAATTAAAGCTGAGAGAATCCTAGAATTAGAGAAATTATTTATTTAAAAAACGTGTTACAACACCTCATAAATTTATGCTTACATTTATACTAAATAACGAACGGACAAACATCCAATAAAAATATTATTAAGGTGTAAAAATATTTGGTTTTTACATTGTGCAAATCTTAATACAAAACCGTTGGCATTCATATGAAATTAAATTGTGTATAAAACAGATTTTGATAAACTACATAAGGAAAGTGAACTTCTATTTCATTTGTCAATTTTCGAATTAAAAAATATTGTTTTTCATTTAGAACTCAATGAATCGGATAATTCTTTGTTGTCAAAAAAATATGGAGTTTTAAAATATATAAAAAAACTAATCCCGAGTTTTGATATTATATCAGATGTGTCAGAATTAAAACACGTACAAACCTTACTAACTTTACAGAGAATGGTTGTCGATAATTATTCTATAATATATTTATTGACATCTTTCTCATCAAAAAACGAACAACTTTTAAGATATTATCTATTACTTTTAGATGGAACAAAATCTCGCCCCAAAATAATTGAAAATTTTTCTTCCAAATCAAAAACAAATTTTCCGACAAGTCTTATAAATAAGGCTAAAAAAATTCAGAAGTCTGACAATAATGCAACATTCAAATTATATGAATTAATCAAACAGAAAAATCTAAACTCACTTGTAAATGAAAATATTATAAATACTTCAAACTGGAAATTTAAAGATTCAAAAGTAAAAAAAGGAAAGAATTATTATAGTTGGACAGAACTATATAAAATTTCAAGAATTCCTGAGAATCAAGCAGAAATGTTCCAAAACTATCATTCTAACTATGTTCACGGTTTAGGAATTTCATTATTTTTAAATGAAGAAGATAATCTCCTGCCATTTGTCATTTCTACATTAGATTTTTGCAGTGTGATTATATCATTAATATTAAAAATTCTGACTAAAGAATATCCAGAAGAAATAAAAAATATAGAAATTAATGAAAATATAATTGAGTTTATGAATCTGAGTTGGAATAAGCATTCATAAAATATACGAAATGCCAAAAATGCACATAAAAAATTGCTAAATCCAGTAAATTAGAATGTTTCTAAAACAAAAATATATTAAATTTAAACATCGGAAAATTGTGTTTTAAAACCAGCAACTTTTCATTCTCTAAACCGTTAGCAAAAATTACATGAAAGACATAATCGACAAATTAAACATTCTAATTTCTGAGTTAAATAAATCTTTATCAGAAGATGTAATTAATAGAGACATAATATATAATGCTAAGAGTAAAATAAAATTATATATAAAAAAAGCCCTAAATATAGATAAAGAAGAGTATTTAAAGCTTCTAGAAAATATCAATGATAAACCCATTACTCTTAGCGATTTTTATGATTCCGCAAATAAACTCCTAAGTGTTTCTACTACTATTGTTGAAGATATTGATATATTGGAGCTAGATTTAGCAAAAACTACAGAGGCATCGAGACAATTATTAAATAAGTCCCAAGAGGAGATTAAAATTCAAAAAGAACTTCTCAAAAATGAGAAGTTAGAGTTAGATAAATTTTGAAATGAATTTAAAAGACAATCTGAGAGATTACTACATGAGGAAAAAAAATTAGATGGTTTTAAAAAGAAATTAGAATTTGCCGACAAAGGATTAGATTTTAATACTAATTCAATCAGAAATAGAAGAAAAGCGAACTTATGGGGTGGAGCTGTTATTTTATTAGTTATAATATTATTAACTGTAGTTTATCATAATATCAATGATTATAAATCATTTACGGAAATAGCAAAGCAAATTAATTCTGATTTAACAATCAATAAAACTATTTTATCTAACAACTTAATTGAAAATACAATATATTTTAGTTATTATAAATACATCGCTTCAAAGGTTTTATTATATTCAATCCTAATATATATCACTACATTTTGTGTGAAAAATTTCAATTCCCAAATGCACAATTATGTTGTCAATACTCATAAAGCAAATTCATTAAGTAGCACATTAAGTATTTTAAATATTGCTAAATCTGAAAATGGAAATGACCAACTCTTAGTACAAGCAACACAAGCAATTTTTTCTCATCAGAATAGTGGATTTAATAATCATGATATTGATGTTTCAACTCCAAGCTTTGTTACAAATATGATTGATTCAGTAAGTAGGAAAATATAACTTCTGCTAACACCGGTAATCGTTGCACAAGCCTTTAAAAAAGATAAAAAATTAAATGAAAAGATCCTTTTTATGGGGCCTTTGTTAATTTGGCTGGTATTTAATTGTAATGTGATAATTTGTTAAATCCATCTGATTAAGTGGAGTCAGCATCCGCTGGAATGGTGTTATAAATGCTTTATTTTATTGTTCCCAGAGGGGTCAGCATACTTTGGGATATCCAATAATTAAGCTTCGGCTATTTATTGAATTTACTGCCAAAGCTTAATAAATTAATTGAAATAGGTTTTAGATACTATTTTGCTCCAATTATTGACCATTTTTATCACAGAATGAAAAAATGTTCTTGTTATTACAAATGTAATTAGCGAAATGAAGCAAACAAATAACTGGCTTTAGGAATACTTGGACTTATGACGGTTTTTGTGCAGCTGAATGCGATAATAGGTTGATATAGGCTATCGGATAATCTTTAATTTGGCTTCATCGTGTTCTTTGAAAGCATTACTTGATTCTAATTGCGATTCTAATTCTTCCATATTATCTGCTTTTAGTATTGCACTAAACTCTTGTGCTCGTTGCAACATTTTTATATAAGCTAGTGGATCTTGTTGCCTTGTTAATCTTCGTAAAGCTCCTAAATAATCATCACGATATACTGTTGGAATTATTATTCTTGTTTGTTCTGCTTTGACTAATTCGGCATTCATCATTACTCGTGCAATTCTTCCGTTACCGTCCAAAAATGGGTGGATTTCGCTTACCATAAACATAATATAAGCCGCTTTTGCAAATGGGTCTGTTAATGCTTTGTAAAAATCAAAACCTTTTATTAATGTACCTTTTACTAATTCGAAATCGACAAAAAATGTTTCACCGGCACGATTGTTTTTATCTTTAAACACGCCTGGCATTTTTGATATTCTCGCTTCCAAAAGCAATCGATGTCTGTATTGAAGAATGTTAATGAATTCCTCTGGAGAAGTTGGCGTAACATTCATTTCGATTTTATTACTTACCAATTTATACGTTCCCAATATGTCGTGAGAATCTTCGTCTCTATTGAACATTGGCGTATCGGTTTCGATAATATTTTTTGCTTCAATAACTTCAAATCGAGTTCCCTCGATATAATTGGAAAAATAGGATTCAAAAAAAGCAAAATTTTGAAAAGCAGGATTCGTAGTATTTCTATCTATCACATTTTTGAATTCTCTTTGCTTTAATTCTTGGAATAATATCTCAAACAAATCTATTCTTGATTGGTCATAAGGATTTCCAAATGCTCTTGCAATCGCTCGTGGAGATGATAATATTTTTGATGGTTGTGTAGATAATAATGCGCTAAT
>LADL02003072.1_pt1 | contig 32986 bp, 31 predicted proteins | sample 619721 | NCBI WGS metagenome assembly LADL02 (sample SAMN03397408, study PRJNA257561) | rock porewater metagenome | biome: terrestrial; feature: Opalinus Clay rock; material: porewater; isolation source: Opalinus Clay rock porewater BRC-3 borehole | place: Switzerland: Mt Terri URL, St-Ursanne ...
GAATCTTCAAAAGTGGTTTTGGAACGTTCCATTGCGCAACACGCAAAAATTTGTGTTGAAAACAGTGAGGATGTTTACGACGCTTTAATTTTGGCCAATAAATTAGGGGAAGATATTGAATACAGAATTCACCATTATACCAAATGCATCAGCAAAAGCACCACAAATTTTGCCGATTGGCTGAAAGACGATTACGGAAAAAAACTTCGTTTGTATTTACGCGATAATTTCGACAGTGTTTTTGAAGAAGTTTATGGGCGTCCGCCAGAAGATTAATTTATTTCCTGAATATTGATTTTAGCCAAATTTATTCTGATAAAGATCTTGTTTATTTTATAAATCATTTTATTTATATAATATAATTAATAGTGTATAAATACATTAAAACACATTACCTCAATAAATAAATTAAATATTGACATTTTTGCAATATGGCAAACATCATTAAAGAACAGCAACATATTTTAGACAAATTGAGCATTGAAAAACTCAATGAAATGCAGCAAGAAGCTGAAATTGCAATCAATTCCAACAACAATATTGTTTTATTGTCTCCAACCGGAACCGGAAAAACGTTGGCTTTTTTGTTGCCAATTATTAAAGCATTGGATGCAGATTGTGCTGAAGTTCAGGCATTGATTATTGTGCCTTCCAGAGAGTTGGCGATTCAAATTGAGCAGGTTACACGAGAGATGGGAACAGGTTTTAAATCGAATGCGGTTTATGGCGGACGTCCATTTTCAAAAGATAAAATTGAGTTGAACCATTTACCGGCCATTTTAATCGGCACTCCCGGCAGAATTGCAGATCATTTACGACGCGGCACTTTTTCAACTCAAAACATCTCCACATTGGTTTTGGACGAATTCGATAAATCATTGGAAATTGGTTTTGAAGAAGAAATGAAAGAGATTATTTTGGGATTGCCAAAGGTGAATAAACGCATTTTGACTTCGGCCACACAAGCTTTAAGAATTCCGAAATTTGTGGGATTGAACAATCCGGCTACCATCAATTATTTGAAGGAAGTTGAGGAAGAAGCACCACTTTTAAAAATAAAAACCATAATTTCTCCAACCAAAGATAAATTGGAAACTCTGGTAAAAACGCTTTGCCATATAGGAAATGAGCCCGCCATTGTTTTCTGTAATTTTAGGGATACCATTGAAATGGTGAGCGATTTTTTAAACGACCATAAAATTGAACACGGCTGTTTTTATGGCGGAATGGAACAAAAAGACCGGGAAAAAACCTTGATAAAATTTCGTAACGGCACACATCAGGTTATTGTGGCTACCGATTTAGCGGCCAGAGGATTGGACATTCCCGAAATAAAATATATTATCCATTATCAGCTTCCTTTAAAACTGGATGAGTTCACCCACAGAAACGGCAGAACGGCCCGTATGAACGCAAAAGGAACAGCATATGTGATACAGTGGGAAAAAGAAAAAAGATCGGAATTTACGGCTGATGCTGCTATTGAAATTCTTCAAAACAAAGCCACGCCAAAAACTTCCAAATGGGAAACGCTGTATATTTCAGGTGGAAGAAAAGATAAGATTTCAAAAGGCGACATTGCCGGATTGTTTATAAAACAAGGAAAGCTCAGCAACGACGAATTGGGAATTATTGAACTCAAACAAGATTGCGCTTTTGTGGCCATTCCTGCGTTAAAAGCAAATGAACTTATTAAAGTACTGAATAACACCAAATTGAAAAATAAAAAAGTGAGAATAGCAGTAGAGTAGCCTAAGTGTTTTTACTTTAAACTTTAATTCATTATTGTTCAATTTTATATCGAATAAAATAGAATTCAAATTACCTTTACATAAATTTACAATATGTCAAAACTATTCTCCGATTTAGGAATTTCAGCACCTTTGCTTAAAAGTTTATCCGATTTAAATATTTCTGAACCTACAGAAATTCAGCAAAAAACAATCCCTGTTTTACTGACAAAAAAAGATGATTTTGTGGGTTTGGCAAAAACAGGAACCGGAAAAACCGCAGCATTCGGATTGCCGTTATTGCAATTGATAGATATGAATAACCAACATATTCAGGCTGTTATTTTGGTGCCAACCAGGGAATTGGGTCATCAAATTTTTAGCAACATGCAAGCGTTCGCTACTTATTTGCCAGAAATTTCCATTGCGGAAGTTTGCGGAGGAATTCCCATAAAACCACAAATTGAACGCTTGTCGAACACCACACATATTGTGATTGCAACGCCCGGACGTTTAATTGATTTGATCAAACGCAAAGCAATAGACATAAAACTTGCCAATTATTTGGTGCTTGATGAAGCCGATGAAATGGTGACTTCGCTTAAAGATGGTTTGGATGAGATTTGCGCCGAATTGCCAAAAAAGAAACGGACTTTTTTATTCTCTGCAACTTTGCCGGGAACTATAAAACAGTTGGTGCAGAACTATATGTCAAAGCACGTTGTTATGGTAAGCGCCGATATGGAAACTGTCGGAAATCAGTCAATTGACCACGAATACGTGGTGGTTGAACCAATTGAAAAATTAGATGTTTTGATGCATTTTTTGACTTCAAAAGAAGGAGAACGCGGCATTATTTTTTGCAAAACCAAAGCAGCCGTCAATAAATTGGCCAAAAACTTGGCGATAAACCGATTTTCTTCAGGCGCATTACACGGAAGTTTGTCGCAACCAATTCGCGACCGGATTATGGGGCAATTTCGTGAAGGTTTTATCAATATTTTGGTGGCTACAGATTTGGCAGCCAGAGGTATAGACGTCAAAGAGATTTCGTATGTAGTGAATTACCATTTGCCAGATGTGGCAGAATTGTACGTTCACAGAAGCGGAAGAACCGCCAGGGCAGGAGCAAAGGGATTTTCCTTAACGGTTATTCAAGAGGAAGAAATTGAAAAATTGAAAGAATTTCAGGAGGAATTGGGCATCGATTTTAAGGAATTCAAAAAACCTGATTCTCAGAGTATTGAAGAAAATAATATGGTTTTGTGGGCAAAACAACTCTTTAAAACAAAACCCGACCACGAAATTCCGGCCAATTTAAAAGATAAAATCAAAACGGTGTTCCATCATTTAACCAAAGACGAACTGATTGAAAAAATGATGGCCAATTATGTGTTGAAACATAAAAACGATAATACTTCAGCTTCAGAAAATCTGCCTAAAAAAACCAAGTAGTTTTCCAAAAAAAATTGTAAAAATTTTAGCATTACAGCTTTCAAAAGTGATAACTCTCATTATTATTTTTGATATAAATCATTTTATTTCTTGTCCTCAGAAAGTACCTTTGTGTGTTAAAACAAGTTGTTATTCGATTTAAAGTAATTAAAATGAACAATTTAAATAGATGCGTTTATCCCATAGTCAACAAAATAATTTTGGGAGCTAACTAAAGAAAACATTGACAGAGTTTAAAATTGATGAAATAGGTTTAAGTGTTTTTTATTTATATATCACTGTTCTTGGTTTTCCAAAATCAAAATCTTGCAATCCAAAATCTGTCGTTCCATAGGAATTTGTTTTAAAAATATTATCCCCTTGTCCAGGGATATTTGGGTAAAATGAAACAGAAAATTGAAAAGAGTTAAACACTAAATAATCATTATTGATCATTACGCCAATTCCAATAGATGAAAACAGCCTGCTTTTTGTGAATCCTATATTTTCATTTCCAAGCATTGCGGCTGTATAATTGAAAAAAGGATTTATTCTAAAACCAATAACGTTCCAAGGCGAATAAAGCTGTGTTTGTAATGAAAGAACAAATTTCTTTGTGCCAAAAATGGCGCTGTCAAACCCATTGATTCCAGCACCATTATCACCCTGAAAACCAGCGCCATAAGTTCCTTGGAATGGAACATTTTCATTGAGTGCCAAATTGTCTCCAACCGATTTTAACCTGTTGTTTCCGATAATAATTTGTGGTTTTATAAATTGTCTCATTTTCCATTTCTTTCCCAATTCAACCAAATTGGTGAAATAATTCGCCTGAAATGAAAAAGCAGATTGTTCCGTTTTTTGGCCGTTGAAAAAAGTGCCATATTCAAAATTGGTGCTCAAGTAACCCCAACTGTGATAATTTCCGAATGAGGCTCTGGCGCCAACATACCATCTTCCAAGATTATTTTTTATTTGATAACCACCAGTAATTCCGTAAATTTTGCCTATTGGTACATTTTCAATAATGCCATAATTATACAAATATTGTTCTTCAACAAATTGCCGGGAACTAATTCCGATGCCACTTAAATAAAATGTTTCTCCAGAATAAAAATTGATGCTGTCATAGTCAAAAGTTGGACTTTCCTTGAACTGTACATTTAACAATCTGGTTGCGAACACTAAATTATTAGCACTGTATCTTGTAGCATGGTCCTTAGAAATAGGGAAGGAAATACCACCCCAAATATCCTGTGAACTGTATTTTAAATTTTGGTTGCTGTATTGCAATTGTGCATTTTGAAGGGAATCAATCCTAAATTGATTGTCAATATAAACGCCTCCGGCCCAGCGCGTAAAAGGGGAATAAAAAGTTCGTTCAATATTTAAACTTTTTCCAAAATGATCGTTTAACTCTGTATGATAGATGGCAGTTGTTTTAATATAAGTGTTTTTAATGTTTGGAATTTCATACTTCATGCTGTATGCATTTTTTCCGTCCTCAAAACGCTTAGAAAATCGGTTATAAAATTCGTGTCCAGTACCCAAAAAATTCCGTTCTTGAAGTCCTAAAGTGGTTTTTGAGGAAGAAATTGATCCTTTCGGCAAGGAGCTCCAAGTATCTAAAACTCGTATGAAAACATCGACCGAATCAGTGTTTTTTCCGGTTGGTTCCAAAGTAATTTTAACATCTCTTACATATTTTTGCAATCTTATTAAACGTTCCGATTCACTTACCAAAAGCGTATCCAATGGTTTGTTTTTTCTAAAAAGCAACAGATTTTTTATAGCCAATTTACGAGTTCTGATATGCAAATGGTTACCCGATTTTTCAATCCAGTTTCTTGCCTTTTTTGTTGTGTCTGAAATTGAAAATCCAAATGGATCCAAGGTTTGGATGTTGATATTTCTGATAATCTTACCTTCAAAATTCTTTCGGGATTTTTTTTTGAGCTTTTTGGAAATAACAGCATTTTTTATTCTTACCGGCTCAAAAATTAATTTGTGAAACATTTTGGTGAACTTTCTTTTTTTTGAATACTTTTCGATTTTTTCATACATTCTTGCAGAATCTTGTTTTACAGGTTTCTCTTGGGAAAATCCTATATTGAAGCAAAAAAAAGCCATCAGAAAAAAGTAAAATTTGAATTTCATTTTAGGTGTCTTTAGATAAAAATGTGAAAAACGTAGCCATATTCAGAAATTATTGATTTATTTAAAATGAAATCGGTATAAAATTATATACGCAGTGAATCCAGTTAAAATAACAGTTTTTTCATTAAGCAGAATAGAAAAACTTGATTGGAACCCTAATTCTTCTATCTTTCTTTTTTCAGAACTGTCATAGCCGTTAACAGGATTATTTCCATAACTATATCGCGCTATATCAACATAATTTTGTCCATTGGATGTAAATGTAAAAAATCCTAAAAAAATGGCTAAAGCTGTTTTCATGATTTCCTTATAAGTTGCTCTAAGTTAAAGAAAAAAGTATCATAAAACATGAATGGCTTTCGCTTAAAATAAACTTATTGAACCTTTCCTGACAATTAAAATTAAAGCGAATATATGTATAATTTATCAATTTGTTTTTCTTAATATTGGGGTCTTAAAAACCACCTTTTAAATCAACAATATTTTGTTATGGGCAAATTAAGAAGTCCGGCTTTCCTTATCATATTGGCGTTTTTTGCCATTTATGTCATTTGGGGTTCCACCTATCTTTTAAATAAGATTGCGGTAACTGAACTGCCGCCGTTTATGTTGGCTTCTATCAGGTTTATTACGGCAGGAATCTTAATTTTCATCATCGCAAAGTTTCTGAAAATTAAACTAAGCGTCACCCGAAAACAATTTATCAACAGTACTATTGCAGGTTTTTTGTTTTTATCATTTGGAAATGGGGTAGTGGTTTGGGCACTTAAATATGTCGACAGCGGATTTGCAGCACTTGAAACCGCCGCTCAGCCATTGGTGGTGTTGTTGCTGATGAGGATTCTTGAAGGAAAAAAAATAAAAGCGATGTCGGTTATCGGCATAATTTTAGGAATGGCAGGCATGTTTCTTTTGGTGAGCCAAAAACAGGTTATCAACCAGGAAGGAACCATCTTGGGAATGTCAATGATTTTTGTGTGTATCATAAGTTGGGGATATGGGAGTTTATTTGTTGCCAAAGCCGATCTTCCTCCAAACTTTTTTGTAAATACGGGCTATCAAATGGTTACTGGAGGCGTCACGCTTTTGGTGGCGAGTTTGTTATTTAGGGAAGAATGGACATATCCAACGCAATGGAGCCAGCCGGTGCAATTGTCCATGATTCTACTGATTGTATTTGGAAGTATTGTTGCTTTTACATCATTCAATTATTTATTAAGGGTGGTTTCTCCCGAAAAAGTGGCAACTTCTTCCTATGTAAACCCAATTATTGCGATGGTTGTTGGCTGGTATTTTTTAAATGAACAAATTACTTTTCAGTCTATTATGGCCGCTTTGGTGCTTTTAACAGGCGTTTATTTTATCAATACAAAGAAAAGTTTGATTATTTTTTCCCGATTCACCAAGCGAATAAAATACAAGCAAGGAGAAGTGATCATTAAAAAGATTGAGTAATTTTGTATTTATGACAAATAAAAAAGAGGTAAATAGCAGACCTACAATAGAAAAAGCATTGGTTTCAGAAAAAATGACCGCAGTTGAAAAATTTCAAAATACCACATTGCGACAAATCATTAAAATGAAACACGAGTTGCTTATTGCTTATTTCAATCATTATTTAGCAAGTCAAAAATTTGATTTTAAGGCTTTATCTGAATTACAAAAAATTGAATTTATTGAGCGTACTTTTTCAAAAGACAGCCAATGCAAAAATGAAATAAAAGGAATAATCATCGGCCATTTTACTTTGGATGAATTCTCTAGCTATAAAAACATCACTAAAGAAAGCAATAAAAGGATTTTATCGATGGTAAAAGAGCGAATTTTGAACACTTTAATTCAATAGTGTTTACTGTAAACTGCAGAAATTCTAAAATCAACCCATTTTCACTACATTGGCTTTTTTTAGCCTCATTTTTTGAACTTATAATCATAATTGTTTAACATATTTTAATATAAATTAAACAAAATAAACTAAAAAATGATTATTTTTGCAATTGTTCATGTATTGATGCACAACATTATTAAGATTAAAGTAGTTTTTGAAAGCAATTATATTTCGCTAACTTTATGTAGATAAGATCATAAGAAACAAACCCGAAGAAAATGAAAATAAATAGCGATAGAACCGGTTTTAAATTTACGCCTTATCAGGAGGAAGCAAAATCTCCTTTTGACAGGCTGTTCGAAATTTTTAAAGAATTAATTACGCACACTTCAGGTGATTTTGACGAAGCGATGGATTGGCTGAAAACGCTGGATAAGGAATATAAATTGACCGATGAAAATTACACGTTGGATGATTTTGTTGAGGAATTGAAGACAAAGGGCTATATCAAAGAAGAAATTTTACCCAACGGAAATTCCAAAAACAACATTACCGCCAAAACGGAGAGAGCCATTCGTAAAAATGCTTTGAACCAAATATTTGGCAAACTAAAAAAGCATGGCTCCGGAAATCATAAAACTAAAAACAGCGGAATAGGCGACGAGCATACGGGCGATTTTAGAAATTTTGAATTTGGCGACGGATTGGAACGTTTGTCGGTAACCGAAAGTCTGAAAAATGCGCAAATCAATCATGGTTTGGGGAGTTTTAAACTTACGGAACAGGATTTGGTGGTTGAAGATACGCACCATAAATCGCAAATGAGTACCGTTTTAATGATTGACATTAGCCACAGTATGATTTTATATGGGGAAGACAGAATTACCCCTGCCAAAAAAGTTGCCATGGCTTTGGCCGAATTAATTACCACGCGTTATCCAAAAGACACCTTAGATATTTTGGTTTTTGGTGATGATGCCTGGCCCATTAAAGTAAAAGATTTGCCTTATTTGCAAGTTGGCCCTTACCATACCAATACGGTTGCGGGACTAGAATTGGCGATGGATATTTTAAGACGAAAAAGAAATACCAACAAGCACATATTTATGATTACCGACGGAAAACCGAGTTGTTTGCGAATGCCCGACGGTTCGTATTATAAAAACAGCAACGGATTGGATCAGTTTATTGTTGAAAAATGCTACAATATGGCGGCCCAGGCAAGAAAATTACACATTCCAATCACCACATTTATGATTGCCCAAGATCCTTATTTGCAATCATTTGTGGAAGAGTTTACCGCATCAAATAAAGGAAAAGCCTTTTTTACGGGATTGGAAGGTTTGGGTGAAATGATATTTCACGATTATGAAAACAACAGAAAAAAAAGAATTAGATAAAATGACTACTACGATAAAAACACTTCAGGAATTAAAAGCATCAGGATATGTTTCTAAAAGCATAAAAACAGAATTGCGCGAAAATTTAATTAACAATATCCAACAAAACATTCCTTCATTTACCGGAATTCACGGGTATGAAAATACGGTGATTCCGCAATTGGAACGGGCAATTCTTTCTCAGCACAATATTAATTTATTGGGATTAAGAGGCCAGGCCAAAACAAGGTTGGCGCGTTTGATGATCCAGTTATTGGACGAATATATGCCCATCATTGAAGGATCGGAAATTAATGATGATCCCTTGAATCCGATCAGTGCCTTTGGAAAATCGCAAATCGCGCTTCTTGGAGATCAAACGCCTATTCAATGGGTGCATCGCAACGATCGATTTTATGAAAAACTGGCAACGCCAGATGTTACTATTTCGGACTTGCTTGGTGATATAGATCCTATAAAAGCGGCCAATTTAAAATTGAGTTACGCCGATGAAAGGGTGATCCATTTTGGGATGATTCCACGTGCAAACAGGTGTATTTTTGTAATCAATGAATTGCCCGATTTACAGGCGAGGATTCAGGTGGCTTTGTTTAATATTTTGGAAGAAGGCGACATTCAAATCAGGGGTTTTCAGTTAAGGATGCCACTCGATTTACAATTTGTTTTTACCGCAAATCCGGAAGATTACACCAATAGAGGAAGCATTGTTACGCCTTTAAAAGACAGAATAGGTTCACAAATATTGACGCATTATCCAAAAACTATTGAAATTTCAAAAACAATCACTGCCCAGGAAGCGAAGTTACAGCATGAAAGGGTTTGTGAAATTCATGTTCCCCAAATGGCAAAAGATTTGGTGGAACAAATTAGTTTTGAGGCCCGAAAAAGCGAATATGTCGATAATAAAAGCGGCATCAGCGCTCGAATGAGCATTACCGCCTATGAAAATTTATTAAGCACTGCGGAACATCGATGCGTAAGTTCTGGCGCAAAAAAAACAACCATCAGATTTGTTGATGTGTTGGGTATGGTTCCCTCAATTACCGGCAAAATCGAGCTGGTATATGAAGGCGAGCAAGAAGGTGCAGGATTTGTTGCAGAAACTTTGATTGGCGCAGCAGCAAAAACCTTATTTACCACCTATTTTCCTGTCATTAAAAAGTTAAAACATGAGCAGGAAAAAGATGCTTATGATGCCATTTTGTTATGGTTTTTTGAAGAAAGTTCTTTTGAATTGATGGATGACGGCACTGAACTGGAATATGCTGATGCATTGAACCAAATTACGCCTTTAGATGCGCTCATTCAAAAATATGCGCCAGAAACAGCTGCCGAAGACGTATTGTTTATGAAAGAATTTGTGCTTTGGGCTTTGGTGGAATACAAAAAACTAAATAAGCAAAGAATCACCAAAGGATTTTCATTCAGGGATACACTGGGCGCCTATTTGTCAAATTTATAACAGTAATTTTACGAGAAGTTATTGCTTAAAAACAAAAAACAAATCACAGCCAAAATTTTAAAACTATCTTTGCGGCCTTAATCGGTTTTAGGATACGTTTAAATTATGGAGATAGGAAAAACAGTCAATAACAAAGCAATCACTTCTGAAGAAATTGAGAAATGCATTGCCATTTTGTCGCAGTTGGTCACAAATACCGATGAGATTTTTGATATTGAGAAAGTACAAAGAACCGAACTTATAAAAGTTGCCGGTTTATTTTCAAGACCTGATCGGGATGAATTTTCCCGAAGAAAAAAGGACGGTAAAAAAGTAGCGAAACGCAAACTGGCTGCAAAGGAAAAAAATGCCCGAAAAGAAACCGGCATCAGAAATGCCCGTGAAGCATCGGTGTTTGTCGCACCAAAATTGCTTCCAATGGCCCATTTTGAAAGCAAAGCACCATTGGAATTTGAATCGCATAAAAACTGTTATGTGTGCAAAACGCCTTATATCAAAGTGCACCATTTTTACGACAGTATGTGTCCGGAATGCGGTGATTTTAATTATGCAAAACGTTTTCAAACGGCAAATGTAAGCGGACAAATAGCTGTTATCACTGGTTCTCGTTTGAAAATAGGTTATCATATTACGTTGATGTTGTTGCGTGGTGGCGCCACCGTTGTTGCAACCACGCGTTTTCCGGTAGATTCTGCGTTGCGATTTTCACAAGAAGCTGATTTTGCAGCGTGGGGGCACCGATTAAAAATTCACGGACTCGATTTAAGGCATATTCCGAGCGTGGAGATTTTTTGCAATTTTGTGGAGCAAAAGTATGGCCGACTGGATATTTTAATCAACAATGCGGCACAAACCGTGAGACGTCCTTCCGGATTTTATCAGCATTTGATGAAAAACGAGGAAAGTCCGATTGCTTCTTTGCCAAAAAACACACAAGATCTATTGTTTGACCATTGGGGTTGTTTACAGGAATTATCTGCATTAACTACTGGAGCTTCCTCCAACCAAAATATGCCGATCACCTGGCACGGACCCGAACCTGGAATTGGGTTAAGGGCTTCAGCAAGATTGTCACAAATTCCGTATAGTTTTGATAAAGAACTTGTTACGACCGAGGTTTTTCCGGAAGGAAAACTTGATGCCGATTTGCAGCAGGTTGATTTAAGAAAAACAAACAGCTGGCGTTTAAAGCTTGGCGAAATTGAAACCACCGAAATGATAGAGGTACAGCTGGTGAATTCTGTAGCGCCATTTGTGTTGTGTAACCGCCTTTCTGAAGTGATGAAAAAAGACCAAACCGGGCAAAAACACATCATCAATGTTTCTGCAATGGAAGGAAAATTTTATCCGTCCTTCAAAGAAGATAGGCATCCGCATACCAACATGGCCAAGGCAGCTTTGAATATGTTAACACACACATCTTCAGGAACTTTGGCAAAAGACGGAATTTTCATGAATGCCGTTGATACCGGCTGGGTGACCGATGAAGATCCTGCCGAACTGGCAAAAATGAAGCAAGAACAGCACGATTTTCAGCCACCGTTGGATATTGTTGATGGCGCTGCACGCGTTATGGATCCGCTATTTGACGGAATCAATACAGGAAAGCATTGGTGCGGAAAATTCTTAAAAGATTACCGGCCAATCAGTTGGTAAAATAAAACTGCTTGTTGCTATTTTAATTTTTCCTTAAAAAAATCGATTGTTCGTTGCCAGGCCAATGCTGCCGCTGCTTCATCATAACGCGGCGTGGTATCATTGTGAAAACCGTGGTTAACACCTGGATAAAAATGCACTTCGTATTTTTTATAATTCGCTTTTAAAGCAACTTCATAAGCCGGCCAACCTTCATTAACCCTGGTATCCAACTCGGCATAATGTATCAATAATGGAGCATTTATATTCGGTACATCTTCCGCAGCTGGCTGTCCGCCATAAAAAGGAACAGCAGCAGGCAAATCGGGAATTTTTACGGCCATCATATTAGAAATCCACCCGCCAAAACAAAATCCGACCACACCAACTTTTCCGTTACATTCAGGATGAACCTTTAAATAATCATAAGCTGCAATAAAATCTTCCAGCATTTCATTGCTGGTTCGTTGTTTTTGTAAATTTCTGCCGTCATCATCATTTCCGGGATAACCGCCCAAAGGAGAAAGCGCATCTGGCGCCAAAGAAATAAATCCGGCCAACCCGGCTCTTCGTCCCACATCTTCAATATACGGATTCAATCCACGATTTTCATGCACCACGATAATCCCCGGCAACTTGGTTTTATTTTCTGCAGGTCGCGAAAGCAATCCTTTAATTTCTCCGCCGCCTTTTGGTGAATTGTAGGTGATAAATTCTGATTTCAGTCTTTGGTCATCGAATGCCACTTGCAGCGCCTTATAATTTGGGCCCATAAAACTAAGCAATGACGGCACTGTGAGTCCGCCAATTGCATATAAAGACAATTTCTTCATGAATTGTCTTCTTTCAATTTTATTGTGAGCGTAGTCATCGTACAAATCGAAAACTTCCTGCTTGATATCTTCTTTGGTTATTTTTTTCATAAGTATATTTTTTAGTTTCAAAATGAACAAATTCAACAGGTTAAGTTTACAAAAAAAAACCTGTATTTGTCAAATATAAATAAATTGGCTTAAAAAAATAATATTTCTATCTAAAAAACCTATGTAGTTTTCTTCCTAAGAAACCAGTTTCGTTTTTTATTAACGGGCGGGTTGCCTCCCAACAATAAAGACAATGTTTTTAGACTTTCTGTTCGATCGGCAATTAATTTGATGATGCTGATAAACGGAATAAATAAAATCATACCTGCAGCTCCCCATAAAATTCCGCCTGCAATAATTACAATAATGATTACGAGCGGATTTATTTTCAACCGATTGCCGACTGCCAAAGGGAAAATAACATTTCCTTCCAGCAATTGAACAAACCCAAAAACCAAAATGACGCCAATAGGATACCACATAGAATCAAAAGTTACCCAAGAAACCGCAATGGGTAATAGTGAGGAAATAATGATTCCGGCATAGGGAATAAATGTTAAAATTGAAGCAATAAATCCGAACATAAAAGGATGCGGAATGCCAATAATTGCCAGTCCAACACTATTCAAAATTCCCACAATTAAATACACCAGCAACATTCCTTTAACAAAATTATAATAAGAATTAATGGTTTCAATAAGAATTTCGTGGATGGATGCTTTTTTATCAGCAGGAAACAGTTTGTACAAAACGTTGGTCAGCATTTCTCTGTAATAAAGAATCAATGTCGAAAAAACAGGGATGATAATCAGGAAAAAAGCGGACATAGATAATGAATAAATCATATTCATCAGAAATTCAAAAATTTGTGTTCCCGATCCGCTCACCAAATTTTTAGGCAACTGTAAAAAATCTTCTGTTTTAATGCCATATCGCTCTTCGAGAATGCCACAAAATTGCAAAAAGGAATCTAAAAATTTAACTTTAAATGTTGGCCATTCCTGTAAAAATGCAGCAATTTGGATGAAAAACAAGTAAATAACAGCTCCTAATAAAATAAATATGGTAGAATTGGCCAGTAAAATACTTACCATTTTATTGATGCCTTTATTTTCGAGCCACTTGCATATCGGATATAGAATAAAGCTGATAAGCATTGAAAAACTAAGCGGAATAAAAAGGGTTTTTCCGAAGTAGAGCACCAGTGAAATCAATACGGTATATTGAAGAATTTTCAACACTGAAAATTTTCCATTTCTGGGAAGGGGAACAAGTGTTTTAACAATTTGTGCCATAGTCAGATAAATTTTTGATGGTTCTAAATGGCGTTCCGTAATTTTATGCTTCTGACAAAATGAAAAAACAACCAAACTACAAAATGTTCATTATTAACACTTCAGCTTATTTTGTTTTAAACTTTTATAACTCTAATTTAGTGATTTTTTAGGTAATAATTGGCAATTTCATCTGTTTATATTTTATTTTTTATTGGTACAGATGCAGTTCGCTAATAATCATTCCGTTGTGTATCAAAATTTGTTATGGCTCGTTTCATATAATATTTAAAAAAATTCCATTTGAATATTACTATTTAAAAGAAACGCTTTAAGTTGGTAATGGTAATTGAATATAATAAATTTGTTACACCATAATTTTTCTCAAATTTACTAATCAATTAATCTATTTTGATATAAAACAATAAATAATTTTAGAATGAACAACAAACAAGCATTATTGCAACCCTATCATAAAAACGGACTAAATTTAAAAAACAGGATTGTGATGGCGCCAATGACCAGGAGCAGAGCCGATAATCCGGAATTTAAACCAACCGAATCTTTGCACGTTCCCTATTATGAACAACGGGCATCGGCAGGATTTATTATTACTGAAGGCGCACAGGTTTCTGAAATGGCTGTGGGTTATGTAAATACGCCCGGAATTTATACCAATTCACAGGTGGAAGGCTGGAAAAAAGTCACAGAAAGTGTGCATAAAGAAGGAGGGAAGATCTTTATCCAATTGTGGCATGTAGGCAGGGTTTCACATCCCGATTTTCATGGTGGCGAATTGCCTTTGGCGCCGTCGGCCATCAATCCTAACAGCAAATCTTTTACGCCGCAAGGATTTAAAGATACGGTAACGCCAAAAGAAATGACTTTGGAGGATATAAAAACAACCATCAACGATTTTAGGAAAGCGGCAAAAAATGCCGTCGAAGCAGGTTTTGATGGTGTGGAAATCCATTCATCTAATGGTTATTTGTTCCATCAGTTTTTTAATAAGTGTTCAAATTTGAGAACCGACAATTATGGCGGAAGTATGGAAAACAGGGCCAGATTCTTTTTTGAAGTGCTGGAAGCGGTGAAAAAAGAAATCCCAGAACAAAAAATTGGAGTAAGATTCAATCCGTCTATGCACAAGTTGCACGGAATTACGGTTGACGAAGATACCATACCAACTTTTGAATACATCATTAAAAAACTAAATGATTACCAACTGGCGTATGTTCATTTGTCTGAACCGTTTACCGATGTTTCTGATGTTCCTTTTGCGGTGAAAGAAATAGCGAAACATTTTCGGCCATTGTATCACGGAACTTTAATGATTAACGGCGGATTTACTCAAAAAACTGGTAATGATGTTATTGAACGCGGTGAGGCCGATTTGGTGGCTTTTGGAAAACCTTTTATTTCAAATCCCGATTTGGTGGAGCGTTTTGAAAACAATATCGCATTAACCGAATGGGACCAAAAAACATTTTACACGCCTGGAGAAAAAGGCTATTTGGATTATGAATCGATTAAATTATCATAACAACATAAAAATCTTGTAAAATAGCGCCTTTGGGGCGCTATTTTTATGTCTCTTAAACAGCCTTTTACAGCAGTTTTAAAATATGAGGTAAAGGTTATTACAACCTTAAGTGATTAACTTCTTCTTCATGTTTGTTAAAAACTTCGGTAATCAAAACGTGTTTGTCAGAAAAAGCTTTGTTTAGGGTATCCAGAAATTTTTCAAGTTCTTTATCTGGGTAATTAAATAAATCTACCTGAAGATGGCCAATTTTTACAACCAAACTTTCTGTGGTATTTTTAATGTCTTCTAATTTTCTTAAGATTTCTTCTTTTATTTCTATATTTCCTTTTTCCATGATATATGTTTTTTAGTTATTTATTTTTTCAATTCATTGTTGCTTAACTATTTATAATAATTTAAAGTTACAAAAAATATTATTGAAAAAAATGAATATTACGTGCAAATATCCACTGAAAACGAGCAAATTTGCTTACATAATTCTTAATCATATTTGCATAATTCACACATTATAGGTAAAAAATATTTCATGGCTGTTATTTTGAAATAAATAAATTTAATACGATAAATAAAAAATAGCGCCACCTGGCGCTATTTTATTTTCTAAATATTTATGATTGAAATTCTAATTATTGCTTAGTTCTTTACTTTGGAAGGATAACTTTTAGGATCCAAAGCAGTAGGGGACCAGCTATTAAAAAATTCCGAAACTTCTTTGGTAGAATAGCCTTTATTTTCCTCTAAATAAACGCTGTTTTGGGTGTGTAACCTGTTTCCATTGCCATCCAATACCACAAATACCGGAAAACCAAATCGTTGCGGATAACCCAAGTTTGCCAAGATGTCTTCATTCCAGTTTTCTTTGGAATAATTAAGATGATAAGTAATATATTTCTCCTTTAAAACATTTTGTAAAGTATCATTTTCAGTGGTTGTTTTATTGAATTTAATACACCAGCTGCACCAGTTTCCGCCAATTTGCAACAGCACATGTTTTCCTTCAGCACTTGCTTTTGCAACAACATTATGAAGATCGGTTTTAGCATCAGCTTGGGGATTGTACAATTTGACTTCGGATGTTTGGGCATTTAAATCAATCATCAAAAGCAGGATTATGATCAATAATATGGGTTTTTTCATGGGATAAAATTTTAGAGTGCAAAAATAGGGTAAATTTTTTAAGCAAAAAAGTTGCATAAAATCGGTTTGGCAATTAATTTACTTTAATCCAAGGTTTCCCTAATTTTAAAAGTTGTTTACCGGCAACATCATTTATAATGATGGCGGCCATCATATACCAAGCCACCAAAGCGCACAAGATTAATACAATGGCAGCAACCACAGTAAGCTGCGGAAATCCAAAATGAGCGAGGTCCAATAAGATAAAACCAAGTAGTAAAGTACTGAAAGCAAGCGCCATTGCAGTATGAATAAAGAGCGAACCGACCCAAAATATAAAGGTAATCAATGTCCAGACTACTAAATAAAAGCCAACATCAGTTCCTGATGATGTGTATATTTCAAAATGGTTTAACATCCAAATAACACCCAATCCAATCCAAAAAGAACCATAACTTGAAAAAACAGCAAAACCGAAATTATTGCCCGTTTTTTGCTCCATAAAACCTGCAATCAATTGGGACAAACCTCCAAAAATAAATCCCATGGATACCACAGGGCCCAATCCGCATAATCCTAAATTATGGAATTGCAATAATAAAGTTGTTAATCCGAATCCCGCCAATCCAACAACTGCCGGATTTCCTAATTTTATTGTGCTCATACTTTTTTAGTTTTCATAAGTTATTTAAGGCCGCTAAGATGTAAGTAAATTTTTCATTTAATAATGATTTAAATCATCATAAATCACTAAAATTGGTTATGCTAGAGAAAGTAATTGTGAGCTATTCGCGGAACTCCTTTTTTGCAACCATTATTTGATAAATACATTCACTATTTATCAAAATAACCCTAAAAATATAGGTAAAAATTTGATAAAAGGCGATGAAAAACAGCTAATTTAGCATCAATAAAAAATATATAAAATGAAATTAAAAAATAAAAAAGCAATTATCACCGGTGGGGGCAAAGGATTGGGAAAAGCGACTGCGATTGCATTTGCAAAAAAAGGAATTGATGTTGCCATAACTGGCAGAAATGAAAAAATATTAAAAGAAACTGTTGCCGAATTAAAAGCTTTGGGCGTAAATGCCACTTATGAAATATTTGATGTTGGAAACTACGAACAAGTTAAACAAGGAATTAAAAATATAATTGCAACACTTGGTTCTGTAGATATTTTAGTGAACAATGCCGGAATTGCCGAATTTGGATCATTAAATGAGATGGAAATAAGTAAATGGACTACCATTATTCAAACCAATGTAATGGGCATGTATTACGTTACCAAAGAAGTTCTTCCATATTTAATAGCAAAAAACGAAGGGGATATCATAAATATTTCATCAACTGCCGGTTTAAACGGAAATGCGAATACTTCAGCATATTCCGCCTCAAAATTTGCCGTTATTGGGATGTCAGAATCATTAATGAAAGAGGTACGAAAAAATAATATAAGAGTTTGCGTATTAACTCCAAGTACCATTGCAACTGATATGGCCATAGAATTAGGAATTACAGATGGAAATGTTGAAAAAGTTTTGCAATCTGAAGATTTTGCTCAATTGATTGTTTCAGCTTTAAAACTGCCAAGAAGAGCAATGCTTACAAGCGCATCTTTATGGTCAACAAATCCGTAATAGATTTGATATTATAATTTCAAATGCCCAAATGCTGTTCGCTGAGAATCGCATAAAATATTTTTTATGGAGGATTGTACAGAATATTGCAAAGAATAAATAGAGCTTTTAAGAAATATTTCCTATAACAAAATTAATGACAATATACGTCTAAAGGCAATATAGCTGCAATTATGCTAAAGAGCCAGAAATACAGCTAAACAGAAATTACTTTACTTGTATTATAATTTATATTATGTTAAATAGAATATTTGAATATATCGAGACTCACTCCTTATACTATACCTTTTGTAGAACCAAAGTTGTCATTGCGCGTTGACCATGTACAATTGTTGTTTTCACGTGTTCCTTCCATTCAAAACGATTATCAGCTTCTAATTTTTCAAGAATTTCACGTGTTAATAAAAACCTCGTTGAACCATCAGGCAAATTAAAAATGCCATCGCCCAAATGTTGTACCTCATTTTCAATTCCAATATTAGATGCCGTTCGTATCAATAGACTTCCCTGAGGTTTTAATATTCTGAGCAATTCATTAAACATCTTTAAATAATGATCTAAATCATGAGCGAAATGCAATACGGCAATGCAAACCAAATGGTCAAAGCTGTTAGATTCATAGGGCATTTGTTCTACAAAAGCTTCGATAAAATTATTTTTTTGCTGTGGATAAAAATCCTTACAATGCTGCAGTCTTATCCGGTCAATCTCGGTTCCGTGAATTTCAAAACCAACTTCATAAAACCATTTAAGATTTCTGCCATTACCACAACCGGCATCTAAAATTTTTGCTCCAGGCTGATAGCAATCTTTTAAAATCTGATCTAAAATATAAATATCAACTCCACTGATACTATTCTTTAGTGTTTCAATGTTCATAAATATGCTTTTATTTAATGCAAATTACAAATTCTTATTGAATGATCACTTTTTACAATGACAAATGCGCTTTACCCAAAACACAATTACTGTACATTTGCAAAATGATAAAAAGCAAGTCTTCCCCTTTTGAATTCATCGCCTTAATGGCCTCCTTAATGTCCATTGTTGCATTGGCTATTGACGCCCTGTTGCCGGCTTTGGATTATATTGGATTTTCAATTGGGATTACCCAGGCGGTTGACAATCAATTGTTAATTACCATGATTTTTTTGGGTCTCGGACTTGGCCCGCTGTTCTTTGGGCCTATATCCGACAGTTTGGGACGAAAACCTGTTGTTTTTATGGGCTTTGGCGTGTTTATTATTGCCAGTTTTATTTGTGTGTTTTCTCAAAGTCTGGAAATGATGGTTGCCGGGCGAATTTTACAGGGAATCGGACTTTCAGCGCCAAGAACCATCAGCATTGCGATGGTTCGTGATACGTATAGCGGCGATTATATGGCCAGAATTATGTCGTTTATTACCTCTGTGTTTCTTTTAGTGCCTGTGATTGCTCCTGCGATGGGAAAATTTGTGCTGGATCATTACAATTGGCAGGCGATATTTTATATTCAGCTGATATTTAGTGTTTTAGTATCGTTTTGGTTTTGGAAAAGACAGCCTGAAACTTTATTAAAAGCGAATCGCATAAAATTTTCGGGGGCTATTTTTGTAAACGGATTAAAAGAACTTTCGAAATCCAAAAGAACCATCGGTTTTACCTTTATTTCCGGATTTGTAACAGGTTCGTTTATGGTTTATTTAAGTACTGCCCAACAAATATTTCAGACCCAATACAACTTAAAAGAACAATTTCCGCTAATTTTTGCAGGCTTATCCATCGCAATTGGTTCTGCCACTTTTTTAAATGCCACGCTAGTTTTAAAATATGGCATGGAAAAAATGGTGACCACCGCTTTAATTTCCTTTTTTAGCGTTTCCTTGCTTTATATTGTTTTATTTCTGGATACTGCAAATCCGAGTATTGGTATTTTGCTGGCTTTCTTCGGATTGCAATTTTTTGCCATCGGATTTTTATTTGGAAATTTAAGGGCTTTGGCAATGGAACCCATCGGACATATTGCTGGGATTGGCGCTGCAATTACAGGATTTCTATCGACCATGATGGCAGTTCCCATCAGTACTTTGATAGGAAAATATGTTACAGCCACTGCCCTGCCGTTGTTTATCGGATTTCTGATTTGCAGCACCATGGCGTTGTTGATACTTTTTTATTTAAATGTGTCTGGAAATCGGCAAATCATTAAAAAAATAAGCTTCAAATCGGTTTAATATTTAAAGATGAAATAAACTTTCTGATTAATTTGTTCGTTAATTATTGGTGTTTTTGTAACTTTATTAGCGTTAAAAAAACAATATGAAAAAATCATTCAAAGACATCATAAATCAGAATGTTCCCGTTTTAATTGATTTTTACGCAGATTGGTGCGGGCCTTGTAAAAGTATGGCGCCAATTTTAAAACAATTAAAAGCGGAACTAAAAGATTCGATAAGCATTATAAAAATTAACGTGGACACCAATCCGGCATTGGCAGCGGAATATCAAGTACGTGGAGTTCCTACTTTTATGGTTTTTAAACAAGGAAAACAAATTTGGAGACAATCTGGCATGCAGTCTGTTTCTCAATTAAAACAGGCAATTTCTTCAAAATAAATTCACTGTTCCTCTTCACTTTTAATATGTAAAGCAATTAATTCACCGTTTTCAAATATGGGATTTATTTCGATCGGATTGCAACAGATCTCACAATCTTCAATATAAGTTTGGTTTCTGACGGAAGTATCCAAGAGCATCGAAATTTCTTCCCAACAATATGGACACTGAAAAAAATGTTCTTCCATAATATGATATTTTAAAAATTATCTAAAAAATATTAATAAAGCGCCCATCGCGGTTACCACCATAATAAATTTGCGGTAAACTTCATTGTTTAACAATTTAACCAGCGCCACGCCGCTTATAAAACCTGCCAATATTGCGGGAATCAGGAATACATTGAGCAAAAGACTCTCCGATGTTACCGTTTTCCATACAAAAATATGAAAAGGCAATTTAAATACGTTAATAATCAAAAACAGCCAGGCTGCCGTACCTATAAATTGATTTTTTGGCAAACGAACCGCTAAAAAATAGATATCCGCAAAAGAACCTGCCAGATTTCCAATCATGGAAGTAATTCCCGATAAAAGTCCCATACTGCTGGCAAAAAACCAATGTTTTGGAATTGCCATATTCTTTTTTTGATCCATCCAAACCATCATAACCACCGTCAAAATAATGAAAATAGCCATGATTTGTTTGAATAATTTTTCGGAAATATCGTTTCCAAACCAAACGCCTATCAATACGCCCAAAACCATTGTGGGCAATATTTTTAATAAAAATTTCCATTGTGTATGGCGATTGTAGTAAAAAACAGCCAAAATATCGGCAACCACCATAATCGGAATTAAAATTCCTGTAGAAGCTTTTCCGCCAAAGATAATAGCCATTAAAGTAACAATTAAAACCCCAAGCCCTTTTATTCCCGCTTTTCCCATACCAAGAATAAAGGATGCCAAAAATGCCAAACTCCAGTTTAACCAAGATAATTGAAATTGTGTTACACTATCAACAAAGCCTTGCATTTCTTCAAATTTTAGGGCTGTAAGTTAGTTATTATTGTGTATTTGTTTAATTGTTTATTCGTGTATTTGTTGAAAGTTTTTAAACAGTTAAATTGTTTAATCATTAGATTGCTTTAATGAATTATAGTTTTTAAATAATTACATATTCTAAACAAAAAAACCGAAACAAAGTGTTTCGGTTTTTTTTAAGAATTTGGGGTTATTTTTAGTTTTCGCCAGCTTCTTTTTTGGCGTCTTCTTTCATTTTTTCATTAGGAACAATAGCCACATTTACCCTACGGTTTTTAGCGCGACCTTCAACAGTGCTGTTGTCAGCAATTGGTTGATCTTCACCAAACCAAGTGGTAGTAAAACGTGATGAACTTAAACCTTTACTTTGAACAAAGTAATTGGTCACCGCAAAAGCTCTTTTTTCAGAAAGCGTCATGTTGTAATCTGCCGGTCCACTGCTGTCAGTATGTCCAACCACCAAAACATTTGTATCAGGATATTCTTTTAAAATATTTGCCAATTTAGTAAGCATTACTTCAGAAGTAGCTGTGATATTATACATGTTGGTTGCAAATTGAACACCGCTATTTTCATCAAATGTCACTAAAATTCCATCTTCAATACGTTCAACTTTAGCTCCAGGAATTTCTTCTTCAATTTTTTGGGCTTGTTTGTCCATTTTATTTCCAATAAGCACACCTGCAGTTCCGCCAACAACACCACCAATCACAGCGCCTATTTCTCCTTTTCCGCCTTTACCGGCATTGTTACCAATAATAGCGCCTAAAATAGCACCTCCAGCGGTTCCAATTACAGCACCTTTTTGTGCGTTATTTGCATTTTTAGTTGCTTCACAACTACTTAAACCGGCTACAAGAATTACTGTTAAAACCGCTAAAGATATTTTTTTTAAGAATGTTTTCATTATTCGTTTATTTTATTAAAGTTCATATAAATTATAAATGGTTTTCCTTCTACAGAAACAGTTTGTTCCCATCTCATAGTAGTTTCTGTCAATTGTGTCAACTGCAATCTGAAACCAGAATCATCTGCTGATCTTTGTCTTTCATCTGTAGGTTTCAACAAGAAATCATAAAGGCCAGTATTGGCATCTGTTTGTTGAATGGTAAAAATGAAATTACGATCTCCGGTTGGTACACAATGTGTATCGGTAATGGTGTATGTTCCTGTATTGTTGTTAGGAATAAAACGCCATTTGCTTCCTATAAAACAATCTTTAGAAGCATCATTTAACAAAGTTACGTCAAATGTTCCAGGCTCACTGTAAGTAATTTGGTCTAAAGACCAGTATCCTTTAATTACTTTTTTGGACTGGATAACTGTTTTTGGAGTTCCACATGAAATAACCATGGAAGCTAAAAGTACAAATACTATTATTTTTTTCATTTTATTATTGTTTTAATGTTGAAATTATATACTGCAAATTTGAGAAATAATAGGCTTTATAAAGTTACATATTTTTTTTTATTAGTTACAAAATTCACACGTTAGAAATGCTAAAGATGTGTTAAAACTATTGAAATTATGGGCTCCTAAACAGCATTATTCGCTTAATTATTAGGGCAAAGCAGCAATTCTTATTTAATTTTTAGGGCGTTACCGCAAGGGTCGCGCCTTTCGCTGCAAACTTTTTTGCTTCGCCGAAAAAACGAAGCAAAAAAGGATTTCCGCTGCAGTCCCTAACGCAGTTTGCAATCCAAATAAAAATTAATCATACCGCAGCTTTTATAAATGCTTTGTGATAAGTACAAAGCTTTATGAAGCAGATTATTGAGCAATAAACTTTATGTCCAAACCACTGCCTTTAGCTTATATTTGCCAAATGGAAATTGAAATTCTTTTTGAAGACCAACATATTATCGTTGTAAACAAACCCAACAATGTGCTGATTCACAATTCTTATTATGCGCGTAACATTACAGATGAAACGCTGTTAGATTTGCTTTTTGCACAATTAGGCTGTCATTTTTATCCGGTTCACAGGCTGGACAGAAAAACATCGGGGGTTTTAATGTTGGCAAAACAAAAAGAAAATGTCGCTGTTTTTCAGGAGTTGTTTAATGCCAACCAAATTCAAAAAACTTATTTTGGCATTGTGCGCGGATTTGTTGCTTTAAAGCAAGTTATAGATTCTCCCGTTAAAAATCCTGACACAAAAGTCTATAAAGATGCAGAAACTTTTTGTGAACCCATTTGTACAAAGCTTCTTGAAATTCCCGTAATTCCTTATGAAAACTCGCGTTATAGCCTTGTAAAATTAATACCTGCTACAGGAAGAATGCACCAGCTTCGAATTCATTTAAATAAAATTAGCCACCCAATTGTGGGTGACTATAAATATGGAGATCGGTTTCACAACAGAATGTTTGAACAAGAACTTGACTGTAAAAATTTATTCTTGCACGCCTATTCACTTCATTTTATGCAACCTATAACCCAAGAAAAGATTGAATTAAATGCTTCTTTTCCAGCTGACTGGATAAAAATTTTTAATATGTTTGATTGGGATTTTAATTAAGAAATAAACCGTTTTCAATTTTCAATTCTAATACTTCTTCTTTATATTTTTCATAAAATTTAACGCAATCAATCTTGGTATAACCCCATATCCCAATAATAATACCGATATGACAGCAAAAAATAGCATTATAAATATTTCATTAAATTTGTGATGAATTTATATCTCTTAAAACATTTTCATTCAGAATTATAAAAATTTATTACACAAAACTTCAAAGAACTGATAAACTGAAAACGGAATAATTTAAAAAAGGAACCGTTTTCACATTTTAACTCTTACAGTTCATACTGTTTCAAAATTTTCTATAAACACATAAAATTAGTATTCATTTCACCCCAAATAAAATAACGCTTTTTTAAATGTGTTTTCATTAATTAATAACACCTCACAATTTTTAATTGTCACGTCCACAACGTATTACAAAGTGATTTGTTTTTAATTCAGTATAAAAAATTTCAAAGAACCAAAAATTGAAAACGGTTTATTAAGTATTTGAGCGGTTGTTGATTTATTTAGAAAGCAATTTTCTTTCTTTTTCGTTTTTCATAATTAACAGCACAAGCTCAAATACCTGTTCTTTAATGTATTTAAAGTTTTCAATATAATTTTTAATTTCCACTTTTAGCAGTTTGTGGTTATCTCTATATTTAGATTCCTTTTTTAATTGAATGTTTTCCAGCAGTAAGGCCAAATTAATTTTATGTTCCTTAATAGATTCTATTAATTTATTGCCCAATTTAGCTTCGTGTTCTATACCGTTCAAAAACTTTTTAGCTTTATCATAATTATGGGTTTCGCATAATCCTATAATATGTTCAGTAAGCAATTCCTTTAGAAAATTTTGCTCAATTTTAATAAATTCAATTTCTGAAATCCATAGTTGGGCTTTGGTATGTAAACGTTCAACACTGATTTCAAAATCTGTTGTTTTTTCTTTTTGGGTTAATTGATTTTTATCCATTATTATATAGTTTAGGTTAAAATATTCGGGAAGCATAAACTCCCCGAATTTATAAGAAAATTAACTGATCTCAATCATTTTTTTCTTTTCAATACTTTTTGCAGCTTCCATTTTTTCCAAATGAATTGCCAAAATTCCATTATCGTAGTTGGCTTTAATTTTCTTTTTAAGATCTATACTTTTTGGTAAAGTAAAAGTTCTTGTAAATGAATTGTGGAAAAACTCCCTTCTTGAATAGTTTTCCTCTTTTTCTTCTTTTTCTTGTTTACTTTCAGCAGAAATTGTTAAAACATCATCAGAAATTGAAACTTCAAAATCATTTTTTGTAAATCCGGGAGCAGCGACTTCTATTTCAAAATCATTTTTGTGCTCCTTCACATTAATTGATGGCATCCAATTTTCTCTGTTTAATAAATCTTCAGACATCATGTTTTCTGTAATATCTGAGAATTCAGGAAACATTCTGTCCAATATTGGAAGACGGCGGTTAAATTGAACTAATGTCATAATCAAATAATTTTATTGGTTTATAATGCGCTAAATTATGTTGAAGGTATTGTTCATACAATGATGATTATCAAGGGCAATAATGATTGTTATCACTTTTCAATAAAATAATCTATGTTAAAACGAAGGTAGTATTTTAAGGAAAGTTGCTAGGAATCAATATAGACTACTAACACAATGCAAATTTATCCTTTAAATTTAGAGGACGTATAAAAATCTGTAAAACAAGGAATTAATCAGTTTTTATAATATGATGAAAATCAGATTTGGTATTTTATAATCAGTAATTTAACAATGCAATAATGCTTTCGTACAATCTATTTTTTGGCAAAAACATGTCTTCCAATTTCTTGGCAAATGGAATTGGTGTTTCTAAACTGCCCACACGTTTTACGGGAGCGTCCAAAAATTCAAAACAATTTTCTGTAATCAATGCCGATAAATCAGAAGCAATACCTCCAAACAACGTATCTTCATGCAAAATTAAAACCTTACCGGTTTTTTTAACCGATTTATAAATGGCTTCTGTATCTAGTGGTTGTAGCGTTCTTAAATCGATAACATCAGCTGAAATATGGTGTTCCTTAACTTCGTTTAATGCCCAGTGAACACCCGCTCCATAAGTGATAATGCTCAGGTCTTTTCCTTCGTGAAGCAATGAAGCTTTCCCAAAAGGAATGGTGTAATAATCTGTTGGAACATCTTGATAAACAGATCGATACAGCGCTTTGTGTTCAAAAAATAAGACCGGATTTTCATCTTCTATGGAAGTTGCCAACAAACCTTTTGCATCATAAGGAAATGCGGGATAAACAACTTTTAATCCGGGCGTTTTTGTAAACCAGGCTTCGTTGGTCTGGCTGTGAAATGGCCCTGCTCCTACGCCGGCGCCGCACGGCATGCGTAAAACCACATCGGCATTCTGATTCCAGCGATAAAATGATTTTGCCAATAAATTAATGACCGGATTAAATCCTGATGTCACAAAATCAGAAAATTGCAATTCAACCACCGATTTATATCCGTTGATGGAAAGTCCGTAAGCAGATTCAATAATACTCGATTCACAAATAGGCGTATTCCGAATTCTGGAAGCACCGAATTGTTCCAAAAATCCCTCCGTAATTTTAAAAGCACCGCCATATTCTGCAATATCCTGTCCCATCACCACCAACTTTTCAAAGCGTTCCATACTTTGTTTTAATCCTTGAGATACAGCATCAATAAATCGAATATTTGAAGTGTTTGTTGAAGGCTTTATTTCCTTATAATTTTGATGTTTGTACACATCAGACAATTCATTTTCTATGGTCGATGAGATTTCTTCTTCAGCAAAAGCTGTTTTTAAATGGTCACTAATTTCATCATTAATTTCTTCCTTAATCAACGTATCCATTTCACTGGAAAGTATATTTTCAGCGGTCAAAAATGCATGATAATTTTTAACGGGATCTTTTTCAGCCCAAGCAGTGATTAATTCCTGCGGAATGTATTTCATGCCACTCGCCTCTTCATGGCCACGCATCCTGAAAGTTTTAAATTCGAGTAATACCGGACGAGGATTTATGCGTAAACTTTTTGCAATTTCACGTACTTTTGAATGAACTTCCAAAATATTGTTGCCGTCTATAATATGGCTTTCCATTCCATAGCCAATTCCTTTATCTGCAATATTTTCACATTTAAATTGCTGACTTACAGGTGTTGAAAGTCCATACCCATTATTTTCAATACAAAAAAGGACCGGCAAATTCCATACGGAAGCTACGTTTAAGGCTTCATGAAAATCGCCTTCACTGGTTCCGCCTTCACCAGAAAAAACTGCGGTCACTTTGGGTTCATTTTTAAGTAAATCGCCCAATGCAATCCCATTTGCGATGCCAAATTGCGGACCTAAATGCGAAATCATTCCCACTATTTTATATTCTTGGGTTCCAAAATGAAATGAGCGTTCGCGTCCTTTGGAAAATCCGCTTTTTTTCCCCTGCCACTGAGAAAAGAGTCTGTATAAAGGAATATTTCTTGTAGTAAACACGCCTAAATTTCGATGCATCGGTAAAATATACTCATCAAAATTTAAAGCGTTGGTGATGCCAACAGAAATCGCTTCTTGTCCGATACCCGAAAACCATTTGGAAATTTTCCCTTGGCGCAACAAGATTAACATTTTTTCTTCTATCAATCGAGGTCTTAGAAGAAATTTATATAATTCAATTAATTCTTTGTCAGTGTAATTTTCTCGGTTGTAAACCATTTTATCAATTGTATTGCTAATTGCGTCTATTAAAAAAATGAATAATGATATCAAAGATACTCATAATACCAGAAAACAAAAATACCTTATTATAAAAAATAATAAGGTATTTTCAGCTATTTGAGTTCAATTAAACTTCCCTAAAAATAGAATGCATTAAACGCGTTTTGTCGTTGATGCTTTCTTCCAAAGAAATCATTGTTTCAGTTCTTGAAACGCCGTCGATATCATCGATTTCAAAAATAATTTCTTTTGCGTGCGTGGTGTCTTTGGCTCTAATTTTACAGAAAATATTGTATTTTCCTGCAGTAATGTAAGCAATGGTGATATTAGGAATTTTCTTAAGTTCACTTATCACTTGCTTAGTTTTTGATGTTTTGTCCAAATAAATTCCAACGTGTGAGATAAAAGAATATCCCATTTTTTCATAATCAAGCGTTAACGTTGATCCTTTAATGATTCCTTCATCTTCCATTTTTTTAACCCTTACGTGGATTGTTCCAGCGGAAACCACTAATTTTTTTGCTATATCGGTAAACGGTGTTCTTGCGTTTTCGATAAGAATATCTAATATTTGATGATCAATTTCATCAAGTATATATTTTTTCATATTGCTGCTTTTGTTTAAGATAAAAACTAAAGTACAAATTTATTAAAAAAAAATCGATAAACACCTAATAAATTTACGAATTTGATAATTCTAATTCCTTTATATCTAAATTTTCTGCACTTATAATGTTATACGAGTAATAATCTGACAAATCCCCAACTTTTTCAATGTGTTTATACATCTCCAACTTATTAGCTATTACTCTGAATTTAAGCTGAATACCAATATTTGTGATTGAAATTCTATTATTTTCAGTTATTTTAATGTTCTTATAGATTATATCTAAAAACTTAGTGTCATTATTGGGAATTTCGTAGTAAGGCATATAGTTGGCATAATCTTCTGCTGCTGCAATAAAATAGATTCCTTGCAAAAGCGCATAAAAATTATATTTTCTGGTGATTTCTCTTTCATAATCATCTTTATAATGTCCAGCTTCAATTAATATAGTGTTATGTCCTAACTTTTGAAAATTATCTCCTGTTGCTGTTGGATAAAACTCATCGGTATAACGACCAATTTGATTGGGAATAACTTGTTGAAGTAAATTATTCATTGCCACAATAACGCTCATGGTTTCTTTACGGCCTTTGGTTACTGTTCGCTCAATATCTTCTGAAGGCGCTAAAAAGGAGATTGTTGCCGGATTTTTTGTTCCTTCAACATTAAAAATCGATCGCTGGTCGTGCAAATTGAAACAAAACTTCGGATTAAATGTGTCCAAAACCTCACGAAGCAAGTTACTTTCTTTTGCTTTGCGCTCAACAGCGTCTCTATTTAAATCGATATTTTTCGCATTTTCCCTTGTAAATTTTATGGCTCCATCCGGATTTAACATTGGAATAAATTGAATGGTGCAATTTGTAAGGATGGTTTTTATTATTTCAGACAATTCAGCGTTGTTTTTCCCCAAAAAATTAAACAGATCGAATAACGCTTTGGTTCCCGTACTTTCATTTCCATGCATTTGGGACCAGACAAGTATTTTAATTTTCCCGGTTCCTACAGAAATTTTATAGATTGGAATGTTATTTTCTGAAAAACCTAAAATTTCTTTTTCAAATTTTGTGGATAGTTTTTGAAGCAATGGATCTATATCATCAAATAAAATTCTTCTTCCTTTTAAATTTTTTTCAAAATTTAACGGATACAAAAGTTCTAAGGTTTTTACGTCTATTAATTTCATGTTACAAATGTAAATAATAGAATGTTTACAAATGTAAACGATATTTTAGAATGAATAATATACAATTGTAATTATTTTTTAACGCTAAAATCGGTCCGATGCCTCTCCCAAAAAAGCACTATAATAAAAGTTGATGTAAAATATTAAACTATCTATTATTTAATACAATAATGTATTTAATATGAAGTTATGCTTACATATAATAGACCGTTTTACGAGCGATTTTATGACGATATTTGCGAATCAAAATTAAATAGATTACATTTGTAATTGAAAAATAATTTACAATGGTAAACATAGAGCAATTTGCGAAACGATTGAATATTCTCATGGATTATTATGAAATATCGGCTGCTTTATTGGCCGAAAAAATTGAAGTGCAGCGATCCAGCATTTCCCATATCCTATCCGGAAGGAATAAACCAAGCCTTGAATTTGTATTGAAGATTTTAAAAGCATTTCCTGAAGTTGAGTTGTATTGGTTGTTAAACGGCGTTGGAAGTTTCCCAAAGCCTGCTGAAGTTAAAGGGGCTGCTCCTACACTATTTTCTGAAATTGAAACGCCTGAGATTAATATGAATGAACCTAAGGCGATGGCAAAACCGGCTATTCAAGAAATTGAGAATCAGAGAAAGGAAAGTACCGACCAAGAAATTGAAAGAATCGTTATTTTTTATAAGAACGGTACATTTAAAAATTATACTCCATAAAAAAAGCCTCCCGATTTATGGGAAGCTTTTAAATTGCATTTTTTAAACTTTTACTCTATCAACTTTGCGATACCTGTTTTTAAAATAATGATCAGTTCTTCTTTATTACTGTTTTTAGATTGTTGCTGTGCATAAACCAATTGATTTAACATATTAATGCTCAGCTGATCAAATTTGTATTTTTTGTATTGCAATCCCAATTTTACAAAATCGTTTGTTAAATTAGTGATTGCTTCTTTATTATCGCTTTCTGAAATCCATTTAAAAGCTTCAGCATAAGTTTGTTGTGTTCTTTTGTCTTCCGTTAAAAACATACCCTTCAAAATATGATTGGCAATAAAAGGCAGCTTTGTTTTGTCCTTTTCGCTGATATAAATACTTGTAACGGCATCTGCCAAATATGTTTTGGTATCTTCATTAATGGCATTCAACTTTGTTAAAGCGGATTGTTTATCAATTTGGTATAATGAAATCAATGATTTTCCTGTAACTGCATAGCTTTCACTGTTCATTCCGTTTTCAAAAAGAGGTTTGTAAACAGGATCCACCAATTTGCCCAGAACGCCAATAGCGGCTGCCTGCACCAATGTTTTAGGATCGGATTGTGCCATTTTCACTATTTTGTCGATGGCTTCTTTTTTGTTAGATTTTTGGAACAAATCAATATTTTCCAAGGCCAATATCCTAATTTCAGAGTAAGGATCGTTAAGCGCTTTAATAAAGGTGTTAAAAACATCTTTGTTTGATTGATCTTTTGAAATTTCTTCCAGCGCAAATCTTCTGTCTAAATAATGCGGAGCGTTATTGAATTGGTAAATATATTCATTTACTGTTTTTTTAACGGCAATTTCAGCCAAAAGCACATGTTTTGCATCAATATTAATCAGTTTTGGCATTTTATTGAAAGAAAAAGTGAAAGAATTTTGGGCGTTTTCAACCCAAACATTGTGGGTGTTTTTTCCCGTTTCTTCGTAAATATCAATGCTTAAAGGAAATTTAAACGTCTTTCCTTTTTGATTGACGTTAACGGTCACTGTTTTATTGATGGTATTGAAATCGTAGGTTACATTCATTTTTATATGTCCGCTTCCATAATACCACTGGTTAAAAAACCAGTTTAGGTCTTTTCCGCTTATTTTTTCATATACCAAACGAAGTTGATGTGCTTCTGCTGTTCCATATTTGTAGGTTGTTAAAAAAGTATTCATCCCTTCAAAAAAGGCTTCATCACCAATCACGTCGCGCAACATATGCAAAATGGCATTTCCTTTGTGGTAACTTACCGTATCAAACATATCTTCCCTGTCCAAATAATTAAAACGAACCAAATCTTTGTCTTCACTTTGGCTGGTCATATAAGTCTGTACATCGCTGTACATATTTGCATCGGCCTTGTCTTTTCCGTATTTATGGGCAAACCATAAATAAACGCTATAGGTTGCAAACGATTCATTAACAGTTAAATTGGCCCAGCTTTCTGTAGTGACCAAATCACCAAACCAATGGTGAAACAATTCATGGGCAATGGTTCCTTCCCATTCATTGTTATCAATTAGCTGGCCTTTTTTTTGATGTGCATCTTCGGCATGAACAACGGCTGTGGTATTTTCCATGGCGCCGCTTACAAAATCGCGTACCACAATTTGGCTGTATTTATCCCACGGATAAGGAATTCCGGTAATGTTCGAGAAAAAAGTCATCATTTCAGGCGTATTTCCAAAAATGGCTTTTGCTTCAGGCTCAAATTCCGGTTCAACATAATAATTAACTTCAATTCCATTCCAGGAATCTTTTGTGATGCTAAACTCGCCAACGCCCATAAAAACAAGGTATGGTGCGTGTTTTTGGTCCATTTTCCAATAGTCGGTTCTTGTTCCGTTTGGATTTTTTGTTTGGTTTTTTAAGGTTCCGTTAGATAGTGTTACATATTTATTGGGAACGGTCATATAAATTTCCTGGGTTGTTTTTTGGTTTGGGGAATCGATTGTGGGAAACCAGCAACTGTTTGATTCTGTTTCCCCCTGCGTCCAAATCTGCGTTGGTTTGTTTGGATCTTCTCCTTTAGGATCAATAAAGTACAATCCTTTTGCATCCTTTATATTCTCACTTCCTTTTTGGGTAATTTCTTCAGGTTTGGCGGTGTATTTTATGTATACAACATATTCTTCTCCTTTTTTGTAGGATTTGTCGAGCTCCACCGTTAATTCATCCTCAGAATAATTAAAACCTGCTTTTTTGTCGTTCACTTTTACTTCGTGAATGTTAAACGATTTGGCGTCTAAAACCACTTTGTTTACAGTGTAAAAATGTGGCGTTAAGGTTACCCAGGCTTCACCGTTTAACTGACTTTTTTCAAAGTTGAAATCCACTTTTAACTTGGTGTGGACCAGATTGTTAATTTTGTCTCTTTCGGGTTGGTAAATAGCGTTTTGGGCGCCAAGAACTATTGAAAAGAATAAGATGAGTGCGAATAGAATATTTTTCATTTGAAATGTATAAAATTTAATAGGCAAAAATAAGGATTTAATTATCTTAAGCAGTTAACAGATAGTTAAAAAGCCATACTTTTTA
>LADL02003288.1_pt1 | contig 32760 bp, 31 predicted proteins | sample 619721 | NCBI WGS metagenome assembly LADL02 (sample SAMN03397408, study PRJNA257561) | rock porewater metagenome | biome: terrestrial; feature: Opalinus Clay rock; material: porewater; isolation source: Opalinus Clay rock porewater BRC-3 borehole | place: Switzerland: Mt Terri URL, St-Ursanne ...
CTGAAGCGACCCAAAAGCCAAGGTGTCTTCAGACTACAAAAAAGTTATCCACAATTCTGCCTTGAGCATAGTTTCCTATACAATAAAAAAAGGGGATACCGTTCCTTCGGAAGTATCCGCTTCCTCATCCCCGCACTGAAGCGCAAGGGGGGATGCCCCCCTGGAACCCCCGCACTGGAAATTTATAAATTTCCAGTGTCATAAATAAGCGCTCTGCCGGCGCTTGAGAACAGGGGGTCGGGGTGACAGTGAATCATTATATACTTTCCTTAGCCATAAAAACAACAAGGGATTATCAAAGTTATAGTGCTAATCCCTTGTCTATGTACCCTGTTATTTTAATTCAATGGCCTTTTGCGGGCAAAGTTCCTGGCAGCAAAAACAGGTTATGCACCGCTCCATATTTACAGCCGGGTATTCCTCCATGGTAATGGCTCCGGCAGGGCAGTGTTTCATGCAATTTCCACATAGACTGCACAGTTCTTTTTCTACCATAGGCCTTACCGTTGTAACGTTTCTCAGTCTGGAGGCGGCCCCCGGGCTCCGCCCCTGGGGAAGTTTAAATCCCGGAATAATCTCAAGTTTTCCTTCAATATCTATTTTTGAAAGATCACCGACGCCGTAGCCTCTGGCCGCTGCCAGTTCAACCGTGAGGGGCAGCTCGGGAAAGCCCATCATGTACGCCACCACGGTGTCTACAGCCACAGGGTCATCTCCGGCCAGTATTTTTCCCAGGTTGATTAAATCTTTAGAGGCCGGGCCATTGCCTTCCATGGCCAGCACAGCGTCCACTATGACCAAATCAGGAATTCTTATAGCAAAGACATCCATCAGCGCCTCGGCAAAGTTAACGGGATTACCAGCCCTTTTATGGGTCTGGGCCTTCAGGGCGCCTGCTAAAAGCCCAAAATTATTCTTGATGGCGCAGGATACTCCGGTGAGCCCGTGGGTTTTAAACTTTGGAACACTTATGTATACGTCAGCCTCTATGATGGCCGGCGATATAAGAGCACGCTCTATGTATGGAGAATCAATTTCCTGCGGTATGGTTTCCGCCCCCAGATTAAGGTAATAGCTGCCGGCAACCTCCATCAGCCCGGTGTCCCTGAAAGCCTTTTCGTTCATGCCATATGAAAAAACGCCGGGGTTGTCCCCCACAATGATGGATGCAGGGCCACGCCTGGCCACCTCATCCACTACTGCCTTTAAAACCGCCGGATGGGTGGTTATTCCCTCTTCCGGGGTAGCACTGCGAAGCACATTGGGCTTTATAACCACTTTTTTCCCTTCCAGGTCCAGAGGGAAAAGGTGGAATATCCTTGCTACAGCCTGATAACAGTCTTCATAGCTGGCCTCCATAATTACCACCCTGCTCAATACAAAACCTCCTTTTTTTATAGACATATTTATATTATAAACCTGTTTATTGTTAATTTTCCATCTATTTGACAGAATTCAAACCTCCTGCCATTAAAATGCCCTTTCATTTTCTTATTGCCTGTAAATGCAGGAATTTGATAGACATAAAAGAATAATACAATAATTAGATTTTTCCGAGAAGAACATAAAGGGTGTGTGCCACAATGTTTAACGGTATTTTCCAACCAACGCATCTTGTGATAATTTTAATAGTTGTTTTAATAATTTTTGGTCCGGGTAAATTGCCTGAAGTAGGTAAAGCAATCGGTAAGGCAATTAGGGAATTTCGAAAATCAACATCTTTTGAAGAAGAAAATACTGAAGAAAAAAAGCATGTTGATCCAAATAAAAAATAGGACTGTACCAGTGAATGTATTGTCTCAATGCAATCAGCTCCTGGGGCTTTTGAAATCCATAATCCATCGGGAGCATAACTGATAAAATCCTCCTTTTATCTTCCAGTTCTTTCACGGCTGAGGAGGGACCTTTCGTAAACACCTCGGCAGCCTGCTCTAAAAAATCACTTTTCCAGCGGCTGATCACCACCGGGCTTATACCATACTCACCAGCCATCTCAATGACCTCGGAGGCTTTCTTGCAGCACCTCCAGGATTACCTTGCTTTAAAATTTAGCTAAACAATGATTTCTATTTTTCATGTTTTCAGTATGATTACTTTTCTAATTTTGTTTCTCAGTCTATGGGAGAACTCTATAGTCCCTCGAAAAGTGGGGTTTAAATCCGATATGGGGAATATAAGCAGGCGGGATTTTCTAAAAACAATTTTACTAGGCGCCACGGGATTATCATTGCTTAATACCGGCGCGCAGTCCTATGCCGGTGAAGGCAGTAAATTCACCGGTGCGTCTCTCCCTCAAAAGCTTAAAAAAGTAAAGGAATCTCCTGGTATTTGCGCTTTTTGCGGTTGTGGTTGCGGTATTATTTTGTATTCTACAGAAGATAAATTACTCTTTGTTGAGGGTGATCCAGACCATCCAATCAACGAAGGAACCATATGCCCAAAGGCTAACGCCATTACAGATGTCCGCAACGTCGTTGATAAGAGGGGACAAAGGGTTCCTAATCAGAACCGCATTACACAGCCAATGTACCGTGCCCCGGGTAGCAACAGCTGGGAAGAAAAGAAATGGGATTGGGTCCTCAACGAAGTTGCCAAAAGAATCAAAAAAACTCGTGACGAAAGCTTTGAGGAGAAAGACATTAATGGCGTAACGGTAAATCGTTGCCTGTCTATAGCAACTTTAGGCAGTGCTTCACTGGATAATGAAGAAAATTATTTACTGCATAAAATGTTTCGCAGTTGGGGAATCGTCAACATGGAACATCATGCCCGCTTGTGACACTCGACAACAGTTGCCGGTCTTGGCAACTCTTTTGGCCGGGGGGTTATGACCAATCATTTTATTGATTATAAAAATTCTGATGTAATTTTAATGATAGGCTCTAATTCAGCAGAAAATCACCCTCAGACAATGCGTTGGATTTTAAAAGCTAAAGAGAGTAAAAACGCCAAATTAATAGTGGCCGATCCCAGGCTGACCAAATCAACAATTTTTGCCGATATACACTTGCGCCTACGGCCTGGTACCGATATTGCCTTATTAAACGGGATGATAAATTATATTTTGCAAAATAATCTTTATTTTCATGACTATGTTGTTAATTATACCAACGCCAGTTACCTGGTAAATCAATATTTTGGCTTCAATGAAGGGGTGTTTTCCGGTGTCGATGAAACAAGTGGCCAATTCAAATACAATAATGAAAGCTGGCAATATCAAAAACAAACCCAGGCTGAGATCGGTAAAGACGTTACCCTGAGGGACCCAAATTGCATTTTTCAGCTATTAAAGAAACACGTAAGCCGCTATGACAGCCAAATGGTTTCACAAATCACCGGCATTCCCGAGGCTGTATTCATAAAAGCCTGTGAATTATACGCCTCCACAGGTAAACCGGATAAGGCCGGCAACATTATCTACGCCATGGGTATTACCCAACATACTTACGGCACACAAAACGTACGTGCTACTGCCATTCTCCAGCTCCTTCTGGGTAATATCGGGATTTGCGGCGGCGGTGTAAATGCACAACGGGGCGAGTCCAATGTTCAGGGTTCAACCGACCTTGCTATGTTGAATGATAATCTTCCGGGTTATATCAGTGCGCCCTTTGCCAGTAAACATTCCTCACTAAAAGAATATATAGAAAAAGAAACTCCAAAAAGCGGTTACTGGACCAATAAGCCAAAGTTCTTGATCAGCATGTTGAAAGCTTTTTACGGCCAAAGGGCAAAAAAGGAAAATGATTTCTGCTATGATTGGCTACCGAAACACGATGGCAAGAACCGAACCCATATGGGAATTTTCGAGCTTATGAATAAAGGCGAAATAAAAGGTATGTTCGTCTGGGGACAAAACCCGGCAGTTGGCGGTCCTTCCGCTGCTGATGAAATAAAGGCAATGGAGAAGCTGGATTGGCTGGTGGTGGTAGACTTATTTGAAACGGAAACCGCTGCTTTTTGGCAACGGCCAAGAGCAAAGGCCGAAGAAATAGAAACAGAAGTTTTCTTTTTGCCTGCCGCAATGTCTTATGAAAAAGAAGGGTCGATTACCAACAGTGGAAGGTGGATTCAATACCGCTGGAAGGCTATAGATCCACCCGGTCAGTCCAAGAGTGATCTCTGGATTGCAGACAGATTATTTAAAGCTGCTAAAAAAGCCTATCAGGGTGGTGGCAAATTCCCCGGTCCTATTCAAAACATGCTGTGGAATTACGATAAGCCTGGCCAGGAAGAGCCAAATATAGAGCAGGTAGCAAAAGAAATAAACGGCTACAATGTGTCCACCGGGGAAACTTTGGCCAGCTTTGCCCTGCTTAAAGATGACGGCGAAACAGCTTGTGGTTGTTGGATATTTGGTGGCTATTGGTTTTTCGATAAAGAGGAGCAGGTGCCAGCAACCAAACGCCGTAATAGAGAGGACAAAACCGGCTTGGGGCTTTATTCTAAATGGTCGTTTTCCTGGCCTGTTAACAGGCGGGTTGTTTATAACCGTTGTTCCTGCGATCCCGGCGGTGGACCCTGGAACCCGCAAAGTGCACTTGTGGCATGGGATGGAGCAAAATGGATTACAAACGATGTGCCTGATTTTGCAATAAAAGACTTGAAAACAAATAATCAAATACCACCGGAAAAAACCGCAACTTCCCCCTTTATCATGCTACCCGAGGGACAGGCCCGTTTGTTTGCGTCTGCAGTTGTGGACGGGCCTTTGCCTGAACACTACGAACCAATTGAAAGCCCGGTAAAGAATTTTTTATCCAGACGGCAAAACAACCCCCTGGCTACAAGATTTGGCGGAAACTTTGCAAAGCTTGCTGAAACCGGTAGCGAAAAGTTTCCTTATGTGGCTACCACTCACCGGGTTGTTGAACACTATCAGAGCGGTTCAATTACCCGAAATTGTCCATGGTTAGCCGAAATTGCGCCTGAAATGTACGTTAGCATATCTCCGTCACTGGCTCAGAGAATAAACGTAAAAAGCGGTGAGCAAATAATTGTGGAGAGCGCCCGGGGCCAAATAACCTGCAAAGCCTCCATTTTGCCTATCGTTAAGCCTCTCGTTATCGGTGGTAAGGAAATTGAGATAGTTGGAATACCCTGGCACTGGGGTTACAAGACTCTTATCCCGGGTCCTTCGGCAAATGAACTGACTCCCAGTGTGGGAGACGCAAATACCAGTATTCCGGAATATAAAGCTTTTCTGGTTAATATTCGCAAAGTCAGATAACAACCAAAATTATGGGGGGCCCAGAATGGCTAAAGGTGTCCTGGTCGATGTAACAAAATGTATGGGCTGTAAAAGTTGTCAGGTGGCCTGCAAATCATGGAACGACTTGCCGGCTAGAATTCCGGTTTTTGCAGACGGCTTAAACAGCCCAAATGAAACAAATGGTTATACATATACAGCAGTTGCAATCAGGATTGTTGACAGGGAAAATGCCGACGTCATACGTTCCTGTAAGAGGCAGTGTATGCACTGCCTGGAACCTGCCTGTGTTTCCGCTTGTTTTACAAAAGCCCTGCAAAAAAATAAGGAAACCGGGGCCGTGGTGTTTTACCCAAATTTATGTGTCGGCTGTCGTTATTGCATGATTGCATGTCCTTTTAACATTCCAAAATTCCAATGGGATAAAACGTTGTCCGTGATAGCAAAATGCCAATTTTGTTTTGATCCCAGCGGCAAATATAACCGGTTGGGCTATGGCATGCTGCCGGCCTGCGTTAAAACCTGCCCTACAGGCGCCTTAAAATTCGGAGAAAGAGAAGAATTAATCGGGGAGGCCCGTAACCGGATTAATAAAAATTCAGCTTATATTAATCAAATTTATGGGGAGAAAGAAGCGGGAGGCACTACCTGGCTTTATATTTCCGATGTTCCGCTTGAGCACTTTGGCTTTCCAAAAAACATTGGATCCAGATCTATTACTGAATATACAAGGGATTATATGAAATATACCCCTGTTGCTGCAGTAAGTGCTGCTATCCTTTTAACAGCTCTTTATAAATATACCGAGCGTAGGGAAGCCGTGGAAAGGGAAAAGGAAAAAAAGGACGTTTCAATTTAGTTTTATTGGTGACAGTATTACACGGTTATTAGAGGGTCGCTGAATGAATATTAAAAAAATAATTTTTAATATTACACCAATACGCAAAGTTTTAATTATACTTGGCGCTATATTTGCTATTTTGGCCATCTACCGTCTAATTATGGGTCATGAGGCGGTTAGCAATACAAATGACCATTGGCCCTGGGGTCTTTGGGTAGGCTTTAATGTTTTGGTCGGTGTGGCACTGGCCGGTGGTGGTTATAGCACCGCGGTTATTGTCCATATCCTCCGTCTAAAAAAATCAGCAATAATAGCCCGAACAGCCCTGCTTCTATCTCTACTAAGCTACATTTTCGTCAATATCAGTCTTTTTTTAGATGTCGGTCAATGGTTTAATTTTTGGCGGCCCTACTTTTCATGGGGTCATCACTCTGTTATGTTTGAAGTTTTTTTGTGCATTTCTTTATACACTTTAGTGCAGCTGTTAGAGTTTGTTGAAATATTTACCGAGAGGTTTATGCTTAAAGGGCACAGTCTTATTAAAAGAGTAATGCCGGTATTGCTGATCATCGGTATTGTGTTGCCAATTTTACATCAATCCTCACTGGGCGCTCTCTTTCTTATTGCCAAAGGGAAACTGTACCCAATATGGTGGTCACCCTTCCTTCCCATTTTCTTTTTGCTTTCTTCCTTCTTTGTAGGCCCGTCGATTATTACCCTGGAAAATGCGTTGTTTGGCAGAATGTACAAACACGAATTACCGCAGGAAGTTTTGCAAAAATTGATCCGGGTATCCAGTGTGTTCATGGCCGTTTATCTGGTTTTGGTTATATCTGACCTTTCGGGCAAAGGGGTTTGGAATCTAATCTTCTCAGGCAATATCGAGGGCAACATGTTTTTGATGGAAATTTTATTAATGATAATTTTGCCTCTGGTGATCTGTTATACTCCCGGGCTATTTAGGCAACGCAAGTGGTTAAATGTCTTTGCCGTAATGGTTTGCTCCGGAGTGGTATTAAACAGATTAAACGTTTCCTTCACAGGTATGGCTGCATCGAGGGGAGGACATTATTTCCCCTCTGTTTTTGAGTTGTTAATAACCATAGGATTAATTGCGGTAATTGCTTTAGTATATATGTTTGCCATCGAAAATTTCAGTATCTATGGGTATTTTGAAAAACGTAGACTCCACTATCTTTTTCTAAGGGAACGAAGGGAGAATCAGTGATTGGAGACAACGTTCAATAAGAAAAAAAACTTAGCCGGCTTTTGCCTTGAGGTAATGGGCGAAGAAGAGGTGCAGGCTGGGTTAAGCTTGTTAAGGAAATTATCGGCAAAGGAAAAAGAAAAATGGCAGAAAGGCAATCCTGTCTTATTTTTAGTTCGTCCTAAAATAAACGAAAAAATATTACATCAAAGATTTATTAAAATAACTCTTAGTTGCCTCAAATGGCAACCAGGCCCAAATTTCCTGCCGGAACATTTTCTATCTGTTCTTGAAGGTCTGTCTGCCAATGAAATTAATGAATTAATTACCACAATGATCCCCGGGTATGTTTCTGAGAATATGACAGATCCCTGGGTTTTAAAACTTGGCCTTACTATCGGTATGTTAAAATTTTTAAGCGTTCACACATTGAGGCCATCTTTGCGTGAATGCAGCCTCGAAATAGCTCAACAGTGGCATTTGGATGAATGGCAGAGAGGATATTGTCCTATTTGTGGCGGCTGGCCAACCATGGCAAAATTTTTCAATGAAAATGGGGCCAGAAAACTTTATTGCCCTTTTTGTGAAACAGAATGGCGGTATCAACGAATAGGCTGCCCCATATGCCAGAATCAAAATTCATTTTTTTTGTCTTTGGCAGGAATAAAAGGTTATGAACAATATCGGATCTATGTCTGTGATCACTGCAAAAGTTATTTAAAGACGGTAGATGAGCGACAAACTGGAACAATCGACTTATTTTGCGCAGATATAGCGACGCGAGAAATTGATGAATTAGTCATAAAAGAAGGCTACCGGCTAAGTTTTGGCAGGTCTGCAAATTAAAAACATGCTAATTGTGCTTGTAGGGGGTAAAATGACCGGCGAAAAAGAAGTTGCAATGCTTCAACACCTGGAAGAGTTAAGGCGCGTGCTTCTAATTTCCATTATTGTTACCATTATTTCATCTGCTGCATGTTTAGTGCTAAGTGACAGGATTTTGGAAATACTGTTAAAGCCCATTGCTGACACAGGCAACAAGATAGTCTATATCGGGGTAACAGAGGCCTTGATGACAAAAATAAATGTTTCCTTGTTTTGTGGTTTTCTACTGGCACTTCCCATAACCCTCTGGCAATTTTGGAGTTTTATTATGCCCGCCCTGCATAAGAATGAGAAAAGATATTTTACTGTCTTTGTGGTGCTTTCTTATGCTTTTTTTATTGCGGGCATAAGTTTTGGCTTCGTTGTTGTTCTAAATTACGCAGTAAAATTCCTTATCAAGTTTGGCGGCTCAGAAATAATTCCAATGCTGTCTATCGGCAAGTTTGTTTCATTCTGTATAACGTTTTTACTGCCGTTCGGCTTGGTTTTCGAACTTCCCCTGATTATGTTATTGCTGGCGGCAATGAACATAATAAATTACAAAGCTATTGCCAAAAAGCGTAAAATTACTATCCTGATTATCGTAGTGATTTCAATGGCAATGGTGCCCACACCTGATATTGTGACTCCTTTGTTAATGGCGGTTCCCCTTTATTTGTTATATGAGTTCAGTGCTTCTGTTGTAAAGCTGGTGGACTGGGTTAAAAAACGAAGAGCTAAAAAAAGAACAGAAGAAGATTAACGATGGCCACTACCAAAATAACTCCCCTAACCTTTCCTGGTCAACCGTGTTCTGAACATACCTATCCTTTAAAACCCGGTGCAGCTTATCTACAACTTGATAATAGCAATCGTATTGAAAATCACAGCCGGTACATGACCAGCAGTTTAGCCTGCCATAACTTTTAAATACACCCTCTGAATCCTGCCATTCTGTCATCACTTCACCGATCACCCCGGCCGGATAAAATAAAGACAGGCTTTCTTTTATCCTTATCTTCTCCAACCCAAGGGAGAGGCCCTGCAAATAATCTTGAACACAGCTATAGTAAGTTGATCTGCCGCTTTCTTTTAGCAGCCGGGAGTTTAACCGTGTAAATTTTTCCATGGCCCGATAAGCTTCGGGTAGCTTCTTCATTTTATAGTAAGCCGCCGCGATAAATAGCTGGATTTTAATCTTAATCCAGGGGAATGACCAATTAACCGGTAGTTCTAGAAGCCGCGCAATATTATCGGTCTCCAGGATCATGCTCCTGCGTTGCAAAAGATGCTTTATAACCTGCTCCAGTTCCTGCTCTGAGGCCGCATTTAAATCTCTGATAATCCTGAATATGTTCCGGTAACCGCTTCTCATTTCAATCAGGGCTTTATCCAAAACATACATCTCGCTCATACCCGGCACAAACACCTGATAACTGGGAAAACCTAAAAAGGATACATCCCTTAGTAAAACATTATAACCCTTTTCTGTCAGAAGGCCGGTCAGGTAATGCAGCATCTCCCGGTTAATCAAACGGGCGCCTTTAAATTCAGAAAACTCATAACTAGAGCTTGCGGAAAACAACTCTGCCGGGTAATAGCCGGTACCCATACGGTAAATATCAGTTAAATTATGCGGGTGCCCTACAAATTCATTATCAAAACTGAATTTCTTCATCCTGTCCGACATGGTATTTATGTTATTACCCTGAAACAATTCAGTCAGGCACCTCTCCAGGGCGATTGCAAAATCAGGGTGCGCTCCCAGGCGAACATAATAGGACTGATTTTCCGTATCGACAAAAATCACCCCGGCCACCGGCCAGCCCTCTCCGATAGAACAATCTTTCACAATCAATCTATAGCGGCCTTGCTGCTCAATTTTCCTGATAATATCATACAGCTGTGGAAATTTTTTCAGGTAAGAATCAGGGATAGTCGGCGGCACGATCTTCTTTTTGATGATTTGCCTTAAAGCATGTCTTTCCAGGATCTCCGACAGACCCTGCACAATGGCCTCTTCCGGAGAATTCCCGGCACACATGCCGTTGCTGCCGTAAGCCAACCGCATCAACTGGGCCGGAGCATAATAAATTTGGCCGTCAGCCACACTATAACAGGGTATGGCCGAAAAAGCCGATGACTCCCCCTCCCCTTCACAAAACCGCCATGTTTTTAAAATTCGGTACTTGGTTTCTTTGACTTGCAGGTCGGTAAACCATTCTTTCATCTTCCCCGACATAATATCCAGCAGGCCGGCTTCTTCTCCAACCCAAGTGGGGATAAAAATTTTCAGCGATGTTCCGTCCGCCTTCTCCATATCTTCCAGCGTCAGTAGTTTTTCATCCGGAGCATAATAAAAATCCCTGTATATTAGTGTCGCAGGACTTAAATAATTAGCATACAGAAGCTGGTTCTGCAGACGCTCAATAAATTCTCCGTAAGCACTGGCTAAAGCATATTCATAACTGGTTCCTTTGCCGTTTGTACCTATATTGGTTCCGGCTATATCCAGCCGCAGCGAATATAAGCCCTGCACTGAACTAGTCCAGGTTTCCACCAGCAATATACCCACATCTTCCAGCATTTTTCTTATCCGGTTAATCGTTTGTATCGGCAACTCATCTTTATATTTCTCATTACTCTGCCGGGTAAACACTATAAGAGACTTCCTTCCCTACAGTTATTTAGCTGATGTACTTTCCTTAAATTTCAGAAACCTTGGCCTTAACCCCGTATAAAGCAAGAGCCGGAGACAGCAATACGCTGCTTACCTTTAACAACCCACTTTCCTTTAACTGCGCGGTGAGTTGCTTAAGGCAGGGTAGCGGGGCACAGCCCAGGGTTGACTTTAACACCAAGTCAAGAGTTACGGCACGAATATTTTTTTCCTTCATTACCGAAACAATATAAAGGGTTCCTTCAGGTGCTAAAAGGGAATGCAGGCAACGGAAAAGAGCCGGCCGCTCGGCCAGAGGAAAGTAAAAAATATTATTCAACAGCAAAATCACATCAAAAGGTCCGGCTAATTCCGGAAGGGGTTGGCGTATATCGGCCTTAATTACTTTAAAGCGGTCATCGATACCCCAGGCTTCAAGGTTAGCACCGGCCAGTTTGATCACGTCTTCCTGCATATCCAAACCCACACCAGAGGCCCTGGGATTTATCTGAACTGCGTGCTTTAAATAAATACCGGAACCGCAGCCTACCTCCAGAATATTTAAAGGTCTGTATTTTTCCAGTTCGGCACGCAGGAAGGCTGCTATCAAAGGTTCCTGCATACGGGCGGAACGCGCAAACATGCTGCCGGTACCGCTCAGGTAATCCCCCGGAGGAGCCCCCTTCAATCGTTCTGACAAACGCCGGAAGACAGGTCCGTTAACTGTTACAATCTGCTGAATAACCGCTGCCAGAGCATCTTTTTCCATCAGCGATTTGGTATACTGACCGGTAATTTTATAGCAACCGTCACAAAGGGAAAACTCCTCCAGCAAAACTCCCAAATCCAACAAGCTGTCCAGAAGCTCCGGGTGCTTAACCCCAAGCCGTGCTATTAATTCCCCCCGGCCCGATGGCATCCGCAAAGCCGCTAAAAGGCCGGAATCGTAAGCCGCATATAGAAAATGAATGCGATGGTAAGCAAGAAAATCCTGGCTTATCTGTGCAGGTATAGATGAATTATCTATTACAATCACCGCCTGCTTTGCAATCAAGACATTGGACACCCAGCACATCCCAGAGCATAAGGCATCTCTCCTTCTGAATTGGATCTTCTGCTGTCTATCTCCAAATCCGCCAGCAGTAGTTCAAGCGACCGGGGAGTCCTGTCATAGCCTCTGGCCGCCAGTTCCCGCAGACCTTCCTCCCGGCTGATTAAACCGTTATAAACTGCGGCGCTTATTTCTATAATTGACTGAGGCAATAAAGTTGTGCGCATATTTTTAAACATATTGTCCTGGGTGTAATCTTTTACCTCTTCCAGGCAACAACTGGTATGCAGCATACTTTCCTGCCCGTTAGGCATTTGCCAGCCCATTTCTCTTTTTAAAAGCTCCACCACATCTGTCCAGGAGCCGTAAACCTGGTTGCTGGCCAGCCGCTTGATCTGTGGCAGAAAAATGTTTTTGCCCGGCAGGTTATCAGACAGCTTATCCAGGACCGACAGAAACGGGCGGTAATAATCAGCCAGCGCTTCTTTGATCGAGGCCTGTACTTTTAATTGCTCTGAATGCCAACTGAAATCCTCATTGTATACCGGATTGCCCAGCGTATTCCAGTACATTACAAGCTGCTGCCAGGTATCCGTGCTATACGGCAATAAACCCGTGGTGTCGTTTGAAGCTTGAATGGCAGCTTTGCTTCCATCTCGGTCTGTCGGACCCCCGCACCCATGCACCCGTTCCAGTAGCGTTCTCTGTACTTGCTCTACCCCGTCCATGATTAGAGGAATCCCTTCCATTACAGCCAGAGGAAAAAAAAGAATGGTGGCCAGAATAAAGCAAAAACAGGGGGAGCCAACCCGCTTAAGATGACCGCGCATGGCCTCCTTAAGTGCTTGCCGGGAAATGGCTCTTTCGATAAAATCCACTTCCGGCAATAGCTTTTGTGCTGCAAGTATGTTTTGCCGGGCCGACTCATTCATATAAGGCAGATTCCAGGTGACAGCCAGCACTTTTAGCCCCAGGTGCCTGGCCAGGTACCATAACAGATAGGAAGAGTCCTTCCCGCCAGTATACAATACCATTACCTCAAAGCGAGAGCCTCTGTGATTTTTTACCAGGGCCATAATTTCATCTTCAGAGATGATCTGCGGGTCATTTATCTCTCCCCCGGTTTTTTCATACTGCTGACAAACGGCACAAACACCTCTTTCGTCGAACTCCAACCCGGGCAGGATAAAGTCGTTATTAACACAGAGTGTACAAGTCTTTTTATTCGTAACCGTGGTCTGACTTTTAAGATCACTAATGTCCACAATTATTTTTTTGGAATACAGGTTGATTAGATCATTTTTCACTGCTTCCCGATTTTTTTCCGGTATGCTTACTATAACTTCGTGCCAGGGCTTTACACCATCCAAGCCTGTCAGCACATCAACAGCAGCAGCATTGACAGGCAGCACAGCCCTGCCTTGAGCAGAATAATTTTTCACTCCGTAATAGACCAGAAAAGAGCCGGCCTTACTGCACCGCACCTGCCATCTGTGCTGCAAAACCGGCTTAACACCGTTTAACTCCAGTAAGCGTGCTAAAAATTCCCTGGCTTTGGAGTCAGCCTGCCCCATAAAACCTCACAGCCTTTTCAAAAATAATGCTTATTGATTAATGAAAGCTGCAAAACCCAAAGAACCCTGCAGCTTTCATTAAACCGTATAACAACTTTCCGGCAAACCTGCCCTGTTAAATCACCCGTTTGATAAGCAAAACTTACCCGAAAAACTAAGCCGCAGAAGCAGCCGAAGCCCATTGCGCATCATCACTGCCGCCGCCGGCCACTCTTTCCAGATCCTCATCCGGCAATTCGCCACTGGCATCCATAACCATATTGGAGGCTCCCAGCATAATACTTTTCAATTCCTCCAGATTAATGGTCACACCCTCATCCTTGGACATCTGCACCATTTCTTCAGCAGACTTCGCGGTTGCAAACTTATCCCGGAAGGACTCGTCAGCAGCCAATTTCTGCACAAAATTTTTAGCATTGTCACTCATCCCCTGGACAATCCCGGCAATTTGCTCTTCTGTTAACATTGTTTTACCTGACATTTTTTCACCCCCTTTCATAATTAATCATAATTTGATTCTAAACCCCTAACTGTCTATTCCCGGCTGTCAAAAACAGGCTGAAATAACTCCCTCATGCTGTCTTGATCTATTATATTGTCTGCATACCTGTCTTTTAGCTTGATCATCAGATTTTTCACTGTCTCATACGGGCAACCGGTATTAAAGTCGCACTCCTGACAATTCCAACAGTTTATCCCGGCACAATCCTTAAATATTTGTTCCGGATGGGTTATCTCATCAACCACTTGCCGGACCATATTTGCAGGATAAAACATGTCCAGCATGGAAGGAATCTCCTCCTCCTTAACACCCTGCACCAGCGCCTCCAGATAGTGCCCAACACACTTGTAGTAATTATTATCCGGGTCTGCCGCCGCCTGTGGATCCAGTCTGTTAAACCTGTTCAGGGCTGCCAGGGCTTCCTGATATCTTTTCATCTTGATCAAAGCCATGCCTATAAAAAGGTATTTATCCATTTTTAACCAGGGGGGGCCGCTTACAGGAACATTCAGCAATTGCCCCAGATTATTCATAGGCGGCCCGTAATGAATATTGTTTTGTAAATAATCAACTATCGCCAGCAAATCGCTCTCGGCAGCACCAGCCATGTTTCTGAGCAGTACAGTTGCCGACCGGCTCCTATTTATGTGCTGGATTAACCCCCTGTCGGTATCGCGCAACTCGCTAAAACCGGGCACCACCACATGATAGGCGGGGAAGCCGAGAAAAGAAACATCCCGGATAAAAATTTGATATCCCTGCCTGGCAATTAAATTAACCAGACCGTTTAGCATATCCCGGTTGGTCAGTCCTGAATAATCTATATACCCTTTAAACTGATAGCTAGAGTGGGAAGAAAATATCTCCGGCGGGTAATAGCCGTGACCGTTTTTTAAAATATTCAACAGATTAGCCGGCTGCATAGCCTCCCGGCCCAAGTAGCGGAAAGCGGGCAAATCTTGATTGTTTAACCGGATATCCCGTCCCTGCAACAATTCTGTCAGGCACCTTTCCATAGCTATTTCCGGTACTGGATGAGCGCCGAATTTAATGAAATATTTCTGTTCAGCCCGGTTAATCACCCACAAACCGATAACCGGAAAATCCTTACCTAAAGAGCAGTCCTTAAAAATCAGTTTATAGCGGCCCCCCTGCTTCACCCCCTCTAGCATTTTATCAATAGCAGGAAATTTCTTAATGTATTCACGGGGAATATCAGGCGGCGAAAGCTTCTTTTTAATAATCTGCACGTTCACATACCGCTCAAAAACTTCACAAAGCCCCTGAACCAACGCCTCCCCGGGAGTGTTTCCGGCACACATACCGTTGCTGCCATAAGACAATCTGAGTACCGGCAGCGGCAGGTAATAACTGCGATCCTCATTTACATTATAATAGGGCAGCATAACGAAACCGGGCGGTTGACCTTCCGCTTTAAAGCCCTCCAGAGCATGATATCTGGCATCAAGCGCATCTTCTTCAGGAAACCAGGACTTAGACTTGGACTTGAACAGGTTTGCCAATTTATTGAACTCATTCTCCGGGAAATTATCCTCCGGCAGCGGTGGCACAAAAGCTCTTATCCTCCCATCGCTGACTTCCTCTGCTGTCCCGGCTATAATTTCTTCCATACTCAGGTACTTTTCATCCGGATAATATAAGAAACCGTCGTGTTTTTGTATTTCAGGACTTGTATAGTTGGTTAAGAATATATTCTGCATTCTTTCCATAAATTCACCATAAGCGCTGGCCAGGGCGTATTCATGAGTCACACCCTTGCCGTTGGTGCCTATACCGGTACCTGGAATTTCCACGCGGACAGAATATATACCCGGCACAGGATTGAACCATTTTTCCACAGTCAAAATGTCCAGCCCGCTCAATATATTTCTAATTCTGCTTATGGTATTTAATGGTTCTTCGTCTTTAAACCTGCATCGCCAAATCAAATCTATGTTCCCCTCTCGCCAATCTTCTGCTTTGACATAATCCACCGTGTTAATATTTGGTCACGATACAACCAAAATTGTCACCTACTTTTAACCAACTTTAATCTTTTGTTATTTATTACGTTGTGACCGACTTTACATTACACGGTTTCAATATTTTTTTGCCTTAATTTTAAAAAATAATTTACCTCCATATCTTCGGCAGCCCTGACAAAACTCTCTTCTTGCCGGCAAGATTCCAAAGTGTTGTTGTATTATAAAATTTAATTTTTATGTAATTGGTCATTGGAATTATCTATGGTAGTATAAAGATATTATACAGCAGTTTAATACTTGGTTGTATATATCTAACATACAATAATTTGTGGGAGGGCTGATTTGATGCAAAAGGTGCTTATTATGCCATGTCTTGATATGAAGGAAGGACGGGTGGTCAAAGGTATCCATTTTGTTGATTTAAGAGATGCGGGAGACCCGGTGGAATGTGCCAGGATATACTGTGAAAGCGGGGCCGATGAACTGGCCTTTTTAGATATTACCGCAACCATAGAAAAGAGGGGAACAACCCTGGATGCTGTCCGCAGGGTGGCCGGGGTCACTACTGTCCCTTTTACTGTGGGCGGAGGTATTGGCTCCTTATCAGATGCTGATGCGGTTCTAGAGGCGGGAGCTGATCGTGTATCAATAAGCAGCGCTGCCTTTCGCAACCCGGCTTTAATAGACCAGGCGGTCGTAAGATTCGGTTCTGAAAAGCTTGTGGTGGCCATCGATGTGGATAGAAACCCTGCCCTTCCCTCAGGCTACGAGGTGTATATCGACGGCGGGAATACGGCTACAGGCAAGGACGCAGTAGAATGGGCCCGGGAAGCCGAAGCCAGGGGAGCAGGCATCATCCTTCCCACCAGTAAAGCCTGCGATGGTGCCAAGACCGGTTATGATGTGCCCCTCATAAGAGCGATTAAACAAAATGTCAAAGTGCCGGTGGTGGCCTCAGGGGGCGCCGGCAATATGGAACATTTTTTAGAGGCGGCAAAGGAAGGTAAGGCAGACATCTTATTGGCCGCATCGGTTTTCCATTTTGGGGAAATCAACATCAGACAATTGAAGCAGTTTTTGAAACAAAATGGATTTCCCACCAATCCATAATATTCTCCCAGGTATTATATTGGGATTCTTAGCGTTTAAGCAGGGAATCCCATTTCTTGTTTTTCGTGCCATTTTATGTATAAATCTCCGGCTGATAATCCCCCAGCCATAAACATGGATAAGGATGCGTTCTATATTAATTCCCACGTCTTTTCTTCCCGCCACATCTTACTCAAAATATATCACTCCATTTTCTTCACACCAGGCTATTGCCATTCTCCGCAGCGCTTTATCTCTAAAAGAGTACCATTTTTGGTCCAGACCATAATGATAAATTTTATCCTCAAACCTCCTGAAGGCCCCTTTGCCTTTTATTGAATGGCATAGGTCATCACTTATCCGATCATTACTTATGGATAGGCAAAAGTCCTCCATAATCCCGTATTCGTTAATCTCAAATCGGTCCGGAAGTTCAATATACTCTTCCCAATTCACAATAACATCTATTGCCTCTTTTATCGAGTCCCTCTGCCATTCCGGATATCCAGCAAAATCATCGTCTTCTTCGGATTCTTCTGCTATACCAAGATCTTCCACAGATGCCACAAGAACCTTGCCTGACTTTTTTGAGTAAAAAGCCTTGCAGCTATCATCGACCATATCCAGGTTTTCAATAATATCCTTCAACTTAACCGGCTTAATAAAAACCACTCCTCTTCATTTGAGGGCTCAGATTCCACTTCAAAGCATGGTACGTTAAACAAAAATTTATATTCTCTTTTTCCGCTAACATCGCGGCTTATTTCCACCGTCTAATTATCCAGCAGGACGTAAAATAACCAAGCTATATTACCTGCGATCTCAGAACAGTGATAATTGTTCCGGTTCGATATACCTGAACAAGTCCTCGTCCTCTTCAACCCGCACGTCCTTAACAACAACTCTCATCCGGCCATCCTGAAGTATATCCTGATTTAAGAGATAGCTAACTCCGAACATTGATGTAATTTCTCTCGGTATTCTATGCCCGGGAGCAATCAGCTGTATATCATTTTGCTGCAGTATTTTGAACATAGGCTTCCACAAATAAACGGCAGAAGTGGCTCCAAAAGGATTATCGGCAATAATAACCTTTTTTGTTCTTACGGAAGAATTGGTTACTGAAAGCATCCTGATGAATGAAATCAAGCTGGCGGCAAAAATGAAGTATAGTGAATTGTTTTGCCCCTCTGAACCAATGGCGCTCTCCCATCGGTATGGCCTTGAGTTTTCAGGGATGCTTTCAATTTTGTAAAGCCTGACTGCAGCCTTATCCATGTCAGTAATCTGGGCCAGCAGCTCCTTAGTTGAAAGCTTCGCAGCAACACGCTTTCTATCAACAACACCTTCGTCCCTTATCTCCCTGACAATCCCTTCAATATGAGACTTCATCCGAAGATGCTTTTCCTTTTCCTCGAATTCCGGTATCTTCAGTTCAATCATATTGATCCGCCTACCGTAAACCTCTATTCTGGAAAGAGATTCCACTTTCCTCAGGTGCCCCAGCACCAGTTCAGCTCTCTGAATACATCTGCGGGTGAACTCCTGCTGGTAGCTTTCCAGCTGTAATATATCATTGCTGATCTTCTGCATTTGTTCTTCAATATTGGCGATGTATTCTGCGAAAGCCTTCTTTCTTCCATCGCATTGGCCGGAATTGGCCGGCCTGCTTATTCTGCCCAGTTCCTCCAAAGGCTCCCGGATGATAAAAACAGCAGTCTCCACGCTGATTGCCTTCAACCTGTCCTCCCATTTGGCGCACTGCTGCTGTATAATGCCCGTCAAATGGCGGTGCTCGTTTTCAAACGTCCTGAAGTCCTTAGCTTCATGCGCTATAGTTCCGTCATTTGTTACATCTTCTCTTTCCATGAACGCCTCATAGTCCTCTGCCTGTCTAATCAGCCTGTCATTTTCACCTTTAATTCTTTCCAGTTTATCATTTGCGCTTATAATTCCTTCATCATAGCTTTTTATAAGCTGTTCTGCCAGTTCAATCTCTTGCTTGTAGCGGCTTTCATTGTCATACTGGGGAAAAACAGCCACAGCTGGTTCCGGAAGACCTTTTATAATCTCCTCCAGCTTTCCCTCTGCATTTTGTATTTTTAAATTAATTTTTATAACCTTTTCACCTGCGGATTTTAATTTTTCAGACTTCTCTTCCTTTACAAGCTTTGCATTTTCTATCATATTTTGAGAAGGAATAATAATAAGATCGCCTGTTTCTTCACTTCTCTCAACCTCTTCCAAATCTCCTCCGTAATCCCTCAAAATTCTAACCTTAAGAGCATCAAGCCTTGTCCCGTTTTCATTCAGTCGCTTTCTCAGATCATCTTCTTCGGCTGTTCTCCCGCTTACGGCCTCAGACAAAGCCTTAAACTCCGCCCGCACCTGACCTATGTGCAAATGGTTTTCAATTTCTCCAAAGCTGCTTAATTCTTCCTTTTCATTTTTCACATCATGAAGCTCAACAATCAATTTGTTTATTTGGCCTTCTACAAACTTATATTTTTGATCCAGCACATCGCCAGCATTTTTGATATCTGTGATTTTCTTTGCAACAGTTTCAAAAACTTCCCGCTTCCCGCCCAACTGTTTTCTTACCCCTGCCAGCTCCTCTCCCGTTTCAATGCTTTTAGTAACCTTTTCTATTTTTATACCGCAGCTGTCTGCCAAATCTGAAAGCTTCCCGGTCCTCCTGCTCAGGGAACCCCTAGCATTTAAGATACGTTTCTTTTCTTCATCAATATCCTGCTGACGTTTTTTCAACTCTTCTATTTCTTTTTCAACGGCTTCAAGTCTTGTCTTATTGCCCTCGACCTGGCCCTTGGGATATATCGCATAAAAAGAATCCACACTTGACAGACCGCCGTTTAATTCATCTATCCTTTTTTCCGCGGCGGAAATTTCCCTGTCAAGGTTTTTCAGTGCTGCCCCTATACTGTCAATATACTGTTCATACCGGTCGCTATCAATCAAAATGTCTGAAAAGCTGCAAAAATAATAGATGTTTTCCTTAGCGCTACTTTTTAGGAGCCGCACCGTCTCCAAATTGACAACCGGCACAGGATAGTCCGAGGAAAAATCCAGCTTTAACTTGCCGTTTAGAAGTTTTTCAAAGGAACTTCTGTCTACAATGACTGAAAAGGGCAAATAAGGCATCTCTCTCAAAATCATTTCCTTCTCTTCGGGGTTTGACTCGGCAATCCAGTCAATTCCCGCTTTGACGAATTCTGATTTGGAGCTCAATTGCCCGGCAAGATAGAGTACCTCCTCATTGGGCACATAATAACCCCTTTCCTCGGATAGCTGCTTTTTCTGCCGCATCCTTCCCGCCTCTAGCTCCTTCTCCAGTTTGTTCAGGCGTCCCTTGTGAATCACCAGATCCAATTCTTCCCTATACTCCCAGAGAGTGTTTTTCCCAAGTGCTGCCGCCTTCTTCTCCAGCTCGGACAGTTTATATTGGTAGGCTTCTAGCCAGCTCTTACACTGTTTTTTTATTTGAACTCGTGTATTGATTTCACCTTCTATTTTTACGGTATCAAGCTCCAAACTTTGGAGCTTTCTGTCTATGAATTCTATTTCCGCGGTGATAGACTGCTTTTCGGACAAATAACGGTTCATTTCATTTTCTGTCCGTTTGAAAAACTGTTCAGGAGAAAGGACGGCGTCCATTTCTCCGCTCGCCAGGAAGAAACTGCTAAGCTCTTTCAGCTTTTCCCCTAAATCCATTTCTTTTTCTGCGAGTCTTTTAATTTCCACTTCCAGAGCGGACGCTTTTTTCTCTTTCTCTATCAGTGCCTGCTGGGTTTTCTTTTTTTCAGATTCAAGCTCAGCCTTGGACTTAACAGAGTTCTTACGCGAAAACTCAAACTCATTATAAAGCCTGTTCGTCAAAAACCTGAGCTTGCCTCCCGCTGATCTGTAATCGGCTTGTAAAGCGTCTCCTTCCGATTCCATCGCTTGCAGGCGTTTCCGGTCCTTATAAAGCTCTCCCTTCACGATTCGGTACTCGCCATAACCCTCAAGCGTCATTAGATGGTTGAGCTGATTTTCCAGCTGGTTTTGAATATCAAACAACTGGTCCCTTTCCGCCTCCAATTGCTGTTTCACTGAAAGCAGCCTACCTTTTTCATGGCTGACCAAACCTGCTTCAAGCATTTTTTTCAGCTGTTTACCCTTATTGCTGCCAGCAATATTATCATCCCTTTTTTTTAACGCCTCGGTTTTATCCTCTTCCAGTTTTTTTAGTTGGCTTCTAATCAGGTTCCTGACTGCAGATGCTTGCTTTTTACAGGCTTCATAATCCATAAATAAATTAAAAAGATCTTCATTTCTATTTCCGAACTCGTTGTAGTATTCCTTAATTCTTTCAAATTCGTCCATGTGACCCTTCAGCATCAGATATTCACTCAGCCTGCTCCTGATTTCTATAAGGGTATCTGCCAGCAGAAGACTTTCATCGTTGTTTTTGTCACCCTTGTTTAAAGCCTCAACATCCTCCACAATTTTTACAAACTGATTTTCTATCAGCTTTCTGGAGGTGTGGTTTTGTCTGAAATAAGACTCTATGTTGTTTTCACCGCTGTTGATGCCCCTGATAATATTCCATTCGGCAGTGATGAGATTATGTGCGGAAATAAAACTTTGATATTTTTCAATTTTGTCAAACACCTCCGCGGGCAAACCTTTTTGTCTCACCTGCTGAATATACTTTCTGATATCATCAAAGCCCGCATAAGTTTTCTTACCGGCCTCTTCTGTAACAAAGGGTACCGATTTTATTCCTGTTATTTTGCTGTCATTATAAAAAACACACCAGTTAAGGTGCTCAATATCCGCTGACTGAAGATTTTCCTCCTCTGCAGACGCTTCTGTCCCTGCCGGTTCGCCGGATCCCTTTCTTTTTCTGGCGCAAAACCCGGTCAGCAAATACTTGTAGCCGCCACCTTCTTCTAGTGCCCATTCTACAGCCGCATGGGAGGTTCTGTCCTTTCCGCCCTGAAACAAAAGGCTTACCGGTTTTTCCTTTCTAAGATGCGACTTTGGCAGAACCGTCTGTAGAATCATAAGCAGCAACAGGGATTTACCGCCTCCGTTTTCAAGGTCGTAGGTAGTATTTCTGCAACCCAGTTCCATTTTAAAATCATCATAGAACTGGGTTGCATTATTAAAATGCACATTTGCAAGTCTTAAACTTCTTATATGTGGCATCAGCCGCTTACCTCCAGGCTATTAACAAATGAAAGCAGATCCTTCCTGTTGTCCCTGTCCTCATAATAGTTCCAGATAATTGTCTTAAACCTTTCAGTGGGATAAATTATTCTCTGGTTCATATCCAACGCAATCAGTTTTTCGCTGTTCAGGAATTTACAGATGTTTTCAACGAAAGCAACTTTGTCGTTTTTGCCTCCTGAAACCCCTTCCCTGGCATCGGGCAGTCTTTGCCAAACCCTGCATATATCAGTAAAGTCAAACTGGTTTTCCTGGCTGACCGCCTCCAGATCCTCTACCTTCAACAAGGACTCCAACCTCTTGGAGACACTTTCCACAAGGTCGTTTATTTTTATATATACCACCGGCGTATCAGGATAAGCTTCCCGGTAGAACATTGTAACAAGAGTCATTATAATGAAATACCCGGTAAACAAGTCGCTGTTGTTGGAAACATAGCTAATCTTGTCGCGCAGTTCCTCGTTTGTCCACCCGAAAAGCCTGCTGCCGGCCTCCGGGCAAATAAACAGCCTGTTGTCTCCGGAATAGACCCTGAGCTCCAGCTTGCCGGCAATATGAAAAAGCATTTCCTCAACATCGGTGCTATACCTGTATTTTTCAAACAAAAGGGTATTTTTGCTTTTACTAAGCTCTTCTCCCTGTAAAAGGGCTTTCAGTATGGCCAGGGCATCGTCCAACACCTCGATTGTTCCTGAAATCATAGCTTTCGCTCTCCTATAAACAGCATGTTGGTTATTTTCAGGCCCGGTAATAGCTCAATTTCCTGTTCGGGAAAGCTTTTGACCGTCACCTGGTTTATTTTTCCCTCAATACGCGTAGAAAGTGCTGCTTTGACAAAAACCTCTTCTACTGTTTTAAGCTCCTCGTCCACTTGTATCTTGCCGTCAGCAAAGCGGATAATTCTTGAGTACTCCCCTATTTTCTTGTCCCTGTTTATTTCAATAATAAAGCTAAGAAAATCCCCATTATAAACGCTGTCCTCCGAGTATTTCTCCACCAGAATGCCGCAAAAATCCTGCAGATAGGCCTGCCGCCCGGGCGTATCCAGCGCCTCCAGCAGCCTCGCGGCATAGAATATGAAATTCTTTCTGACACGGTTGCTGGTTATATTGTCGGTGGTTAATCTTTCTGTACAAATATCGCTTCCCTGGCTTTCCGTGTCCTCTTGCCTGCCCCTTGAAACACGCTGAGGCTCAAGGGCCCTCAAGGGATTGAAGCTTTTTCTGACATTGGGATTCATTAATGGCTCAAACAAGTACTTAAGGACTTCTGGTTTTTCATTTCGGCTGATACGTTTTTCAAACTCACCCTGGAAGTTGAACCTTTCGGTAAATATTGCTTTTCTTCTGATCCCCAGAGCTTTGTCATAGTCCCTGGTAAAGCCCACTGCTTCCTTCAGCAGCTCTGTGTGCAATGTCTGCGCCCGGTCGATTTCCTTCTCAATAATCTTTATTAATGTAAAAATGCGCACTTCCCTCTCAGTAGCTTCGCCGCTATTGATTCTCTCGACATATTCGCTAAATGCGCTTCTGACGTTTTTCACCGCTGCACTGAACAACTCCGCTTCTTCTTCAAGCTGCATTGCAATACTTTTATGGTAGCTGTGGTAAGCTTCTCCAAAATCTAACCGGCCATACATCAATGCTTCTAGCAGAGAATATTTTCTATCCTTCTTCTTTTGCACTTCCATGTTCAATCTTCTCACTGTTTCATAGGCAAAGCCGAAGGCTCCTTTTTCCATCTGCTTTTGAAAGAGGAGAAGGTTGATGGTTATTTTAGTTTCCTCGGGAAATTCCTTTGTCCTGAGATAAAAGTCCACTCCCTGCTCAGTGATATAGTATTGTAGCACTCCATCCTCAGATTGCCTAATCTCCAGGAATTTTATATACTTTTCCCTGAAACTTCCTGTTTTAAAGCTGTAGGTATTTAAAATGAAATTCCGGCCTCCGTTCTGCAGCCCATCCAATATTTCTGCTGTTAGTTCCCTTAATGCCTCTGGTTCTATATCCTTCGCCAGGATGAATTTCAAAGCCTTATTCAGAAACGCTTGCAAGTTTTGAAACGTGATTCCCCTATACTTTAGCTTCCCTTCATAAATCAGATACGAAAGTATTAAAAGACAAAACTCAGGGACAAACCTGGAGAACTCTTCCTCCGTCTTCCGTTTACGGAGTACTTCCATTATGGGATAGTACACTTTGGCTTGTTCCAGCCTCATTTCAAGTTCTTCCATAAAGTCACCCGCGAGGGAAATCTCCGGATCTTTTCCCCCAGTATTTTCCTGTATTATTTCACGGGCCAGCATGTCGTCTTTATCATTATTATTGGTATAGCGCCTTGTATCCATCATTTCATGCACTTGCAAACCTTTCTTTCATTTCTGCGGCCGAAAGGGCTTCCTGTGGTATATAGAAGCCCCCCACAAGATTTTCTTTCAGTTTCAAAGCCCAGGATTGATCAAATCCCTTAATGAATCTGGCAATGTTTTCTTTATTAACCTTCTGCTGCTTTGGAGTTTTCAGGGTCCCCCGTCTTAGCCCAACCTCCAAAACAACCTGGTATCCTTCATAAAAGGGAGATATTCTGTATTGGGGATATTCATCCAAAAGCTCGCAGTAAATGTTTATACCCTCTGGGTCCAGGTCACCGAAATAGAAAAATACATCCGTTTGAGGATTAACATCATATTGGTTAATAAACTTAAAGCTGCTGATGATTTTCTTTCCTTCGCCGTAAATAAGCATGTCGGTCTTGATAATTGATGGACTATCCATTATATTTCGTTTAAAAGACCAGAAGGTATCCTTGTTTTCAACAATGTAAACATTTCTTGAATCAAGGGAGTGAAAATCCTTCTTCTGAAAACCGAAAAAAGGTTCAACAGTCTCCTCACACCCTATACTTAAAAAACTAAGCCCGAGCCTTTTCAAAACGGTTTCTCCACGGCTTCTTTCTTTGCCCGCTCCCTTAAAAAATTTTTCATCGCCGAAAAGCTTATATGCCCTTTCATTAACTGTAACAAGCTCTTTATTCTTCTGTTTAAGGAAACTGGAAATAGTATCAATGATTACCTTATCATTTAAAAAATCGTTTGGGTTTTTAATATAGTAATCCAGCGTTGCAGGAGGCGTTATACTTCTAACAATTTGCATAACCAGCTCGCTATCCTTCTTTTCCGGCTTCCTGTTTATTCTATATTTTAGATGCAGCCCATGAGTAGTTTTGGGTTTATTACCTACGGGTGATATTAGCTGATCCGAGATAAGTTTCATAACTGCGCTGTTAAATACCGCCTGCCCTTCGGGGCTTTGAAGAAAAATAGGCATATCATAACTAATGCTTTCAATGGCGGAAAGTAACCTATTTAAGAAAATATAACTACTTTCAAAACCGTTAATTTCGTTTTTCAATTTTATATAGAGTTCATCGTTATTTATCTCGTAATATTTCATAAATATTACCCCAATACGGCGTTATAAGTGATTATAATAATTTAGGTGCATAAGCCTCCTTACCGGGGCTTGTCCACTCTATAAAAGCCAGCCATAATCTTGTCGGGTGTCGACAAGATTATCCATGAAAACTTTGCTTCCTTTAATTTTATAAATCAAAAGATACCGCTTGTAGATTAGCAATTTCCGATATTTATTATTCTTTAATCAGATTTTGAGCCGCCTGCCCATTGACCTGTGCTAAAAACCGGGCATGAGAAACAAGCATTTCACTGGCCTTATCCGATATAACGATTGTATATTTTTTATCTTCGTTTTCCATTGATGACCTCGCTTACAGCCTTTTGCATCATTGATGCCACCTCATCAACAGAATAACCTTGTTTGCCGCTTAATCTATCTTCTTCAACGGCTACCAAATTTTCTCTTAGTCTCAGCATACTTTCACGTCTTGCAAGGCTTCAATATCCATAACAACCAGGTCACCCTCACCATTTTTGGTAAGGTAGACCGGTTCACCAGATCTTTTGCACAACTCGGAAATATCATTATAATTCTTTCTGATTGCTGCTGACGGCTTTATATTCATCAAATCCACTCCTTTTGTGGCATCATAATATCCTTATTATGTTCTTATTATACTACCATAAATCATTTTGATAAATTGTTGTTGATTCTTGGGCCTCGGGCGTTGCCGCTTTTAAAGCCACTGAAATCCATAAATCAAGCACACAAAATCTGGATACCCCCCTAACGTGACCGCCCTTAACATGAAGCCTTGCACCCGTGTTTCAAGAGCCAAGACAACCCAACTTGGCTAGTTGCCCCTTGCCATGAAAGGCTAACACTGGCATTCTCCAGGTCTCTCCGCTCGCTATATTACTATGCCTCCAAAAGAAAATAAACAAAAGAAGCTAATTAACGGGCCTCTTTTTGATAGAATATTTTAAAAAGGCCCGGAAGCCCTCCGTTTTGTTGTCAGGTGGATAAATAATTGTCACAAAGGCTGCCGATTGATAATCCGGCAGTTCCTTAATAGATTCAAAGTTAACCTTCCAAATTTTAGCCATATTAACTTTTGTTTGTCTCTTTTATCGTTAACAATTACCCGAAATAACCTGGAAACTCTCCTGCTTCTTTTATCCATTTATATTTGTTCATCAGTTCTTCCCTGAGCCTGACCCCCTGCTGTGCGGCGGCTTCGTATTCCCTCAGCCACAGATCTTTCAGTTCGTATCTTTGAAGCCACTGCAATAAAGCATATAAAGCAACTTCCCTATTGGAAACCCTATAGAAAGACTTAAAATAACCAACCGCCTGTTCATACTCCCCCAGTTCCATTTGTATAATCAAAACCATTTCAATCAAGTCATTATTTTTTTGGTTTTGCGAATAATCGGTAGACCGCCGTTTTTTTGCACCACCCTCTATTTCCCGCCGCAGGCGCTCACACAGCTCAACAGCCTTTTCCTTCAAGGGGGCTGTATTTAAAAATTCAAGCAGTGTATAAGTCAACTCTGTGGTCAGGGTATAATTATCCACGTCATTGTCTATTATAAGCCGGATTGCTTCCATAACCCATTCTTCCGGCAAACCCGCCTGTTTTTTTACCGCCACAACCATACGGAAAAACTCAGTTTGTTCAATACCAACAGAATGGAAGGGATCATCAGAGCTAAACAGATACACTCCGCAAGCCTCACACATGAGGCAGTATAGCCTTCCCAAAAGATTACCGGCTTCAGCAGAATACACCGGGCTCTTACTTGAAGATATCAAATCTTTATAAAGCCTTTTTACAATAAACCGCCATTTAGGGCGGTCTTTCTTATGCACAACGCGGTTGGGAGCAAAATAGTAATCCTGTCCGGCATATTCAATAAATATCTCTGTTTCCCTCTTCACCTGGTTAAAATCAGGAAGTTCAGACCTACCATCCTTTCTACGGCTGGCAACATATTCTTCCGGATTTTTTAGCAGATCATCAATCCCCTTTTCTTCTATAATCTTTTTGGGAAGCACCTTGTATAATTCATCTATAATAATTCTTAATCGCTGGGAATCATAATCCTTTAACTGTTCCCGCACCTGGGCAATTTTCATTTTTTCCCGGCACCCCATTCTTTGATTTCATTGGCTATATATCCTGGTTTTCAACAATTTGGAGTTGTCAAATTGGTATGTCCAACCCCGTTAATGAGAAATAAATATCCAAGGGAAGGTTCTACAAAACTAATAGTCCTTCCTGCATTAGTTCCTGGAGATGTTGTTCCCGGGGTTTATTGGGTCAAGCGTCGGATCTCCCGTCGGCTTCACCTCAAATCAGCCTGTATAATCAACAAGGACCTCCCACCTTAACCCGTGAGAAGCCCTTGTCTTTTATCAATTTTGGCGGAGAGACAGGGATTCGAACCCTGGAGACTGCTCATCACAGCCTACTCGATTTCGAGTCGAGCGCCTTCGACCAGCTCAGCCATCTCTCCATTTTTATATGCTGTTATTGGGGTCTATTTACCAATCTCAATTCTCTGAAGAAGTCTTTAATTATTGAAGCGCACTCTTCCTTCAGCACTCCGGATATTACCTCCACCCGGTGATTAAACCGGGGGTCTCTGACCAGGTCCACCAGGGAGTCCACCGCTCCGGCCTTGGGGTCTGCCGCTCCGTAGACCAGGGTTTGCACCCTGAACTGGACGATGGCGCCGGCACACATGGGGCAGGGCTCTATGGTGGAATACAGGGTTGCTTCTGACAGCCGCCAGCCCCCCAACTTTGTGGCGGCCTGCCGCATGGCCATTATCTCGGCGTGGGCCGTGCTGTCTTTAAGCACTTCTCTTAGATTATGGCCCCGCCCTATAATTTCGTTGTTTAAAACCACAACCGCCCCGATGGGAACCTCACCAAGGTCATAGGCCTTTCGGGCCTCCTCCAGGGCTTCCCTCATATAATCCGGGTGGTCCACCAAAACAGTCTCCTATCCCTGCGGGATAAAATAAGGTGGTGTGAACCCTATAGGTATAACCCCCGTACTGTCCCGAGAATAACCCCAAAAACCTGCAACTAGTATTGTAAGCCATAATGGTAGCGGTGTCAAGTGGTTGGGCCAGTTTAACAAATTTCATTGCTATTCCACAACAAGCGTTATTAATCAGTCTGCTATTTTGCGATCTTTATATTTCAGATTAATGTTCTATTTAAGTGCCATGCTTTGCCAAAAAAGCTGAACACACAGACCTTGATGGGTTTAGTTCTTTCTGTACGCCCGAAGAACGAAGACAGCACCAACAATTCCGGAATGCGTGAAGAACTCTTATCTGTTTTTTTCTTTAGAAATGAGTAGGGCACAATATGCATATTAACACTCCCACGCCATCGGGATGGCTAAAGATATCCCCGTTGTGCGATACCAAGCCAGATCGTGCTGCAGAAAAAAATACCTGAGTTAAATCTAGTGGATTAGAAGGAATTCTCCGGGAGAAGTTAGAAATGATAACGAAACTGAAAGGGGGATATAATATGCCGGTTAAACCAAGCGAAGCAGAAGAGGAATATTTTGCGCGGATAGAGTTTGCGAAAAAGAAACAACTTGCCGAAGAACACATGAAGTTACTCTCGGAAAAAGAAAAAGAAAACCTTAAAAACACCCACTACATGCACTGCCCCAAATGTGGAACGGATCTTATAGTTGTTAAATATAAGGACGTCGAGGTTGACGAGTGCCCCAGTTGCAAGGGGTTTTGGCTGGATGCCGGTGAAGTGGAGAAAATCATATCGGAAAAAGACGACTCCTTCCTGTCCAATGTATTAAAAATCTTTAAGTAGAGTCCTTAACCAACCCCGGACCGGTATACAAAAATCCGACCGGGGTTTTATAATGTACAGTAAGGCATTTTATTATCGAATAGTTCAATAATCCTCAGAAATCAATGCGTTCAAAGCAATAAAAACAATAAGGACGTCGACCTTGGTTATCCTGGCGCTGCAATTGGTTAGCCCAACTTTCAATTTAAAACATTAAAAGGATTGCCACACTTAGATTCTTCATTTTTTTTATTCTTCTTATTCTGGATTCGTTTACTCAAACGCTTCGGGAGAATCTCTTTCTATCGGATGCAATGATCGACCAAATGTTGACCAATTTTACGGCTAAATTACCCTGTTTCATCAAAAATAGCTACGGCTTAATGCGGCATAATTATCTTGGTTTGTCAACTGCGAAAGTTGAGTTATTTAATTACATATTCATCCATTAGTCAATACAAAGGTAAAGGCCCCATTCTCGGGGCCTTCCGCAGTCGTTTTTTATCAACTAGAGATCACATAATCTTTAATTACATCAGGACCTTTCTTATCAAGCAGTTCCAGTACCCTTTGAGAAGAGCCATTAGGAATATTTATTCCTGATTCCCATGCCTCCACTGTCTTTTGGGACACTCCGACAATTTGCGCAAAGGTGCTTTGGGGCAAATTCAGCTTTACTCTTATTTTTTTTATATCTTGTGCCTTATATTTGGGTAAAGGTTTGATCATCAGCACATGTCTTTTGGCTTTTAACTGCCCTTTTTCGTGCTGAATTGCCTCATTTAAACCTTTTACTATATTATCAAAAACGCTCATTTTTGCCACCCTCTCTTTAATTCTGTCTCCAGGTCACTGACGAGCCTTCTAATTATTTTTTTCTCTTCCTGGCTCAGATCATCTTTTTGATTTTTAGGGTATACCGTTATGAAGTAGATTTTTTCGTAGAATGGGAAATCAATATATAGTATTCTAACCCCGCCTCTTTTACCTCTGCCTTCTGCTCCCCAGCGCATCTTTCTTAATCCGCCGGTATGGGTTATTACATCCCCTGAATCAGGATATTTGCAAAGAATCCATTCAACGGCACTTAAATCCTCATCTGACAAGTTCAGCGTCTTCCATTGTTGTTCAAAAATGGGTAGGACAACGAATTCTCTTTTCATCGAAACCCTCTACTTCCTTCAATATAATTATACCCTATTGAATAGGGGTAGTCAATTTTAAGCAAGGCACCCGCTGCCGGGGACCCCTAACCCCGGCATCAGGTGCCTCCCAAATAAATATCCGCATTTGATTCTCCAATCGCATTTTTCAATAGGCGTTAGTTCGTCATTATCAAGGTACACCCACCTGTTATTAACGCCTTTCATGTAATCCTTATCGGTGAATTTGAAAGGAAGTTTGCAACAACCCTGTTGTTTTTCATTGCATAGATTTTTGAAATGCCCCTGGCCATAGTGATATCTCTTTCCTAAACCAAGGGCAAAGGTGCCTACAAATTCAGGCCAATCCAAAGTAAATTGAATGGGTGCTACCCCTAGAGGATTGTAGAACTGCATCTGTATATCCGGTAAGTCCTGTGTAACGGTAAGCACTTCCACCGCCCTTAGAATATCCCAGGGAAGAGAAAATGGAAATTTGTTGGTAAAGGAGTAGGTCAAACTTTTAATGGGACTCCAATCCACAGCCGTATTAGCATTGGCATAATCGTTTACTGCGGTTTTAATATTCGTCACCTCCGCAGCCAACAACCTTATCAAAGTACCTAAAAAACTATACCCTTGTTCAATATTATCGGGATCAGGCACCACCGTTGCCGGCGTGGAGGTGGTTAAAGGCACCGTCTGATTGTAAATGTTCGTTATATTCACTGTGGGCGTTTGGGTAATGTCTTTACCGACCATCTGATCCGTTGTCTGCGGTATGGCGATACTGCTGACCCTGAGTGTCACCTGCGGCTTTATCACCTGGTCAATATTGTTATCCCACACCATACCCACCTAATTATACGGCATGGGCACCGCAGCAGGCGGATCGGAGTCCGTGCCATAGGCAAGACCCCCGCAGGCCGCTGTTACCGTCTGACCGTATGTGCCCCTGGTGGGTTCGGGTGTCATGTATATCTCCACCCGGCTAACTAGTAAAATTAAACTTGGTGAACTATGGAAAGGTAGCGAGAGGTTATTTACAACATGGGACGGCGTTCCTGGTTATCCCGGGTGGCCGGGATATTGGTTTGGCAAATTTTTAAAAAGAAAAGATTTACCCCATGTCCCTTTTCATTCTCTCCGGCACCTATCAGCCACCCTGCTTATCAAAGAGGGTATTCCTTTGAAAAACGTCAGCAAACGGCTTGGGCATACTGTGCTTGGAACAACCGCAGATATTTATACCCACGCATTGGAAAGTGTTGATAAAACCGCTGCCAGTAAAATGAACAGGTTACTCTCAGGTAGACTGATTAAAAAAGAAAAGAGATCCATAAAAAAATAAATTGGCAACTAAAATGTATTGACATTGTACATACAGAAAAATATATTTAAAGTAGGGATGCAGATTGAAAATCACAAAATTCGATTGGGATGACAGAAATATTGACCATATAGCACGGCACAACATTACTCCTGATGAAGCCGTAGAAGCATTTCTGGAGGCATTATTTCGTAAAGTAAAGGCCGTGAAGGACGTTTATTGGTATATGGAGTGACTGACCCTGGGCAGTTTATCTTGGTGGTAGCTGCTCTTAAACCAGGCGGTATTGTTCGGGTAATAACTGCCAGAGACATGACCCAATCTGAAAGACGTTACTATTTACGAGAAAAGGGGGTTTGAAAGGATGGCCAAGAAAATACCCGAGTTTAAAACTGAAGAAGAAGAAGCCCGCTTTTGGGACGAGCATGACAGCACTGAATTTATTGAGGAATTTGAACCGGTAGAAATTAAAGTTTCACCGGAATTAGAAGAAAAAATCATAAATAGACGAGAGCTTAAAAAGCCTATTACTCTGCGGTTGGAGCCAAAGCAGATTGATACCGTTAAAAAAATCGCTATTATGAAAGGGTTGCCATATCAAACTTTAATCCGTATGTGGATTACAGAGAGAATAAAAGCTGAAAAATTTTAAAGTGGCAACTAAGTGGCAACCAAAATGAAATTTTATACTTTCCGCTGAAAAGCAAAAACCCCGCACACTGTGCGGGGTTTACTTTTTCCTGGTGCGCCCGGGAGGACTCGAACCACCGACAAACGGTTTAGCCCAACTTTCGATTTAAAACCTTAAAAGGATTGCCACAC
>LADL02002719.1_pt1 | contig 31779 bp, 27 predicted proteins | sample 619721 | NCBI WGS metagenome assembly LADL02 (sample SAMN03397408, study PRJNA257561) | rock porewater metagenome | biome: terrestrial; feature: Opalinus Clay rock; material: porewater; isolation source: Opalinus Clay rock porewater BRC-3 borehole | place: Switzerland: Mt Terri URL, St-Ursanne ...
CCGGCCTTTTCAAACATAGTTAATAGCCAATCTTTTCTGCTTTCTTGCGGATTATTTTCAATGAGTTCAACGACTTTTTTGGAGGTAAAACCTTTAAAATCTCTTATCAAACCTGAAGGATCACCCAATAAAGCGCGGAAAATTAAATATATGGCTGGGCATAATGCAATAGCCATAAATTTCCATTCCTTTATATTTTCTGCAATAATCCAAAGAGGAAACGACAGTTTCAAAATAAAGATCTCTTGTAAAAACATCAACCCAATTAACTGTTGCAAAACTTATAAAGTATGCTCCTTCTTTTTCTCCGAATTTATATTTTCTGCTCACAATTTTTTAGGTAAAAATAGAAATTTAAATGGTTATTGATGCTTTTTTTGATTTTGGGATTGTTGCACGAGCGGGACGCTCGCGCCAGCGGCAATTTTTTAAGATATGGTTCATAAGAATTACAGCAATTTTGAGTTACCCAAACCTACAATAATTTTATGGGGAATCAAACAGTTTTATTTAATAGGATAACGCTTGACAACTAATAGGACAACGCTTGACATTTATACGCTCATGTTGCAACAAAGCTGGCCGACTTATTGGTTAATATACTAGTATAAATGCATAAAATATACTAGTATATCTTTAGAGAAAGACTACTATAACTTTTTAAAAAGACTAGAATAAAAACAAAGTTTAAAAATTGATGAAGGAAAGAGGTATCAACGGATAAATATACAATATATTAGCTTCATAATGCGTACATCGTGCGCTTTATTATTAACAATTCATAAAAAAACACTTGCTATGCCCATCAGATACCGAATCACCAAACGAAGCAATACCATTGCCAACAACAAGGCACCCACATACATTATGCAGGCGGTAAACACAGGTGTGGTTACTTTGGACGACATCAGCAGGCAAATCAGCAATGAATGCAGTTTAAGTGCTTTGGATGTTAAATTTGTGCTGCAGGCGTTAGGTCCCAAACTGCAGTTTCATTTGGAGGACGGCAAAATTGTGGATTTGGAAAATATCGGAAAATTTAAAGTGGGTTTTAAGTGCAAAGCCGATCCGGATCCCAAAAACCTGAGCGTTAAACGGAATATACAAAAATACCATTTAAATTTTCAGCCTGCAGTAGAATTAAAGCGCTGGTTAAAAATTGGCCTTACCACCTACAAAGAAGGCAGCAGAAGTATTTAAATCCTTTAAAACCCCGCGCTGGCGAGCGTCCTGCTCGTGCCCTGCGAATCCTGTGCCTACTGGTACTCGTCGCAGACGAGTCCCTTATTACTTTTATGAACAAAACAAAACGTTTGCAATGCGGCTATTATAACTTATAAATAAAATCCCATAAAGGTCTATTACTTTTAAGAAAACCATCCTGCAAAAAAAGCAGTCGGTGACTGAAATTCACTACCTCAAAGTCGGAGACTTTGCGGAGCGGGGCAAACTTTTAAATCGTTACCATATTTATACTTAACCGCGTTGCAAACGCTATGTTTTATGAGCTAATTTAAATAGGTACTCGTTGCAAACGAGCCCCAGAGGTTTATTTACACCCAAGCTTGATTTATTTACACTCTATAAAGTCGATTTATGTTTTTATATTTGAGCTTTATAAAATAATCAGTTTTAAAGAAAATTAAGACTTTATAAAGAACACTCACATACATTATTTGCAAAAAATAGACAACTTTGTATCAGATAAAACAAACCATCGATTTAAAAAATAGTTTAAACTTTATAGAAATTGAAGATTTAAACAAAACTTCTTATGCCAAAATTCATTTGAATTTGGGCGGAAGTTTACAAGAGCTCGTGCTTTTAAATCACCATCTAATAAAAAATTTACATCCTTTAGCATATGATAACACGTTTGCTTCTGCCATTTTGTTTCCGTTTGCAAACAGAATTGCTGACGGCAGCTATGTTTATGATAACAAAACATTCCAATTGGAAATAAATCAAAAAGAAGAAAACAATGCGCTTCATGGATTGGTTTACAACAAAACATTTGAATTGATCGAGCAAAAAACAACCCCAGAAAAAGCGGAGGTTTTGCTGAGATTTGAAGAACTTATAGATTCTGAAGGATTTCCGTTTACTTATTCTATTGATTTAAAATATATTTTAACTAAAAACAGCCTCAATTTAAATGTTTCCGTAAAAAATACCGACACTAAAACATTCCCTTTTACCATTGGCTGGCATCCTTATTTTAACAGCTATGATTTATTTAAAAGCGCTGTTCATTTTAAAAGTCGTAAAAAATACATTTTAGACAAAAGAAACATCACTCAAGGAATTGAGGAAATAGCCATTGACCGTACAATTTTTATTGAAGATAAAACACTGGATGACTGTTTTGATTTAGAATCAAATGAAATTGGTTTTGAAACGCCTCATTATAGTTTCTCCTTAAAATCATCTGAAAAAAACAACTTTTTACAATTGTATACGCCACCATATCCAAATACCATAGCCATTGAGCCCACAACCGGAATATCAAATAGCTTCAACAATGGCGAGGGCTTAAAAATATTAAATCCAAAAGATACCTATCATATTAACTGGAATCTTAAAATCATTTAAAAAATGAACAAAGCATTAATTTCAATCATAAAAACACACTTTATTGCTAAATTTTAAGTCAATCCTATCTTGATTTTTTCTCCCGGAAGAATTAATATTATAGGAGAATACCGATTATAATGATGGTTTTGTTTTTCAGGCCACTGTTGATCATGAAATTATGGCGGCACTTAAAAAAGTGATTCGGGAATTTCGTCATCATATGCCATAAATAAGCAAAAAAATATTGAGTTTCCAATCAATAACTTAAAGCCCCATCCTTAAGGAAGCCGGCAAAGCTACATTTTAGGTGTTTTTTCAGAGATTGTAAACAGAAGCAAAACTTTTGGCAATTTCAATATCGCTTTTAGAGAAAATATCCCTGGAGGCACCTTTAAACCCTAATCAGCAGCTTTAGAAAACAGTGATATCTTCTGAATGAGTAAAATTATTAAATATAAATTACTTTATCATGTTCAAATTGACAAGGAAACTAGCATATAACTAAACTTCACTACTAAAAGTCCTAATTTTTTCAAGTAAAAAGTCATTTAAATCTTGAATTTGGCGAGGTGTTAAAAAAATTTCAATCAAAAAATGTAAGAATAATGTAAGTTATTAGCATAATTGTGTAACAAATTTACTAACTTTAATATCGAATTTTGCACAGTTAAACAAATTATTATCAATTAATCAGTAAAATCAAAACAAAATGAAAAAAAGAAATTTATTTTTAGGATTGGCGTTAGTCGCCTTAGTATTTACATCTTGTAAAGACGAGAAAGCCGTTGCAGCCGAGAAATCAGTAGATACCTACGTGGTCTATGTTGATTCAATAGGAAATATTGAAGCAACAGAAGTTAAAGCCAACTGGCAATCAATTGTTGATTCTTACCAAATTAGAGTTACAGAAGCTGAAATGGCTTTAGACAATTTAAAAGAAAGAGAAGCAGCACAAGCAAGAATTGATGCAAGTAAAGCAAAATTTGAAGCCTTAAAAGCACAAATGGAAGCAGAAATGCAAGCACAAGCCGCTTTAAACACAAAACAAGCATTGAGAAATGCCTTGTTTGGTGAAGGCAAAATTGGAGATGACATGAATTTTGATTGGGTAAACAAAGACAATATTCTTGCTGTTTACGAACAATTCGTTAACACTGCTGATGCCAACAAAGACAATTATTCTCGTGAAGACTGGGATGAAGTGAAATTAATGTATGAAGCTCTTGACAGCAGAAAAAATACTGTTGAAAATGAAGGACTTTCAGCTGATGACAACAAGAAAATTGCTGGTTTAAAATTAAAATTTGCCCCAATGTTAACATTCAACAGAATGGGTGCAAAAACTGAAGAAATGCAAGAAGCCAAACAATAAAACTTTTTGGTTAGTTAATGTGAAAAATGACAGTCAGAAATGGCTGTCATTTTTTTTTAATGCATTGTTCTTAAACAAAACCTCAAACCTCTTATACAAGTTTAATCCAATCCGCCGTGTCTGTTTCCGTCTTTTGGTGCTGGCCATTCCATTTGTTTACCCGTTCTTGAATTCATGGGCATAATAATTTTTTCTCTGGAAGTTTTCTCCAAATCTTCACTCGCCAAATAAGTCATAATGGCAATAAGTGCCACATTATTTTTTAAGTCGTCGAATACAATTTTATCATAAGTGTCTTTATTTGTATGCCAGGTATAATTAAAATACGACCAATTTAAGGAACTCATCATAAAAGCAGGTGCGCTTGCAGAAACAAAAGATGAATGGTCTGAACCGCCTCCTGATGGAGCTCCCGGATAGGTTGTTTCTATATGTTTACGAATATTTTCAGGAACTTCCCTTAACCATCTGCCCAAAAAATCATAGGAATGCAAAAACCCTTGACCGTTAATAGTGCTCACCCTTCCCGTTCCATTATCCTGATTAAACACTACCTGCACATTTTCAACAATTTTGGGGTTGTCCTTAACAAAAGCTCTTGATCCATTTAAGCCTTGTTCTTCGCTTCCCCACAAACCAACAATAATGGTTCTTTTCGGATTTGGATAATATTTTTTCAAAATACGCGCCACTTCCATCATGGTAATTGTTCCTGTACCGTTGTCTGTTGCGCCGCTCCCGCCATCCCATGAATCGAAATGGGCAGAAAGTATGATAGACTCTTCAGGTAATTCGGTTCCTTCTATGCGTGCAATGGTATTAAAAGTAGGAGTCACTCCTATTTCTTTAGATGCTGCCACTACCCTAATCTTTGGTTTCTTTCCATTTTCCGCAAGTCGGTAAACCAAACCGTAATCCTCCAATGAAATATCTACTGTGGGTATTTTTTTTACGCGAGCCCCAAATATTTTATTTACGCCAAAACCTTTCGACCAATTGGATTGAACAATGCCAACAGCGCCAGCTTTTTCAAGCGCTTCATCAAGCGTTCTGCCATTGTATCCGCTATTGTTTAGATTATCATTCCAATCTTTAGTTTGGGCTGTTCTGTATGACTTCATTTTTTCAAATGATTCTGGTGTTGCAAATTCCTCCCAATTATAATCAGGTCTTCCCGTTTTTTGTGGCATAGAAATCAACACAAATTTTCCTTTTACTGAAGGCAGCCATTTTGAAAAACCAATGGAATCTTTTATGCTGACAGGTAGCGTAATTATTTCTGCGGTTACACCGTTTTTAGGCGTGGCAGCACTCCAGGCCAATTGCATTCCTTCCAAAGATTTTATGCGAGGTTCCACCAAATCAATATGAGAAATGCCGCGATCCCAGCCGCGCCAAACACCATATTGTTGATTTGAAGCTGATATTCCCCAATCCGTAAATTTTGTAACCGCCCAATCGTGCGCCGTTTTCATTTTTGATGAACCAACCAAGCGCGGACCTATTTCATCTAATAATTCATAACCAAGTTGTTCCAATTGAGAATTTTCATAAGTCTCTTTCATCACATTGTCAATAAAAGCTTCTTTTTGTTGCGCAAAAATTGCGGAAGTGATAAAAAATAAGGAGACTAAAAAAAATGCATTTAATTTTTTCATAATGATGTTGTGTTTCAAATATATTTTTAATTGATTTTTATTAATTGGAAAAATTTAACTTTCCTTTTTAATTTATAGAGAAACAGGATCTTTTTCGACGCTATAAATTATTCAATAATTTTACGATAAAAAGTTGACTTTTTCTGCAAAAAGATAATTTTTTATCAATCATGAATAAGATATTTCTTTAAAATAGTGAAAGGAAAGTTTTATATATTCTTGGTATATTTTTTAAATAGTGAACCAATATTAAAAAAACCAGGCAAATTGCCTGGTTTTCTTAGTAAATTGATTAGTATGTAATTTATTTCTGCACTTGTTTAACTTTTTCTACAAATTTTAAATTGTATCATTAAACATATGCACTATCAAATGTATCAAATCTTATATTAAGAAAGCTCTTTATTTTAAATTCATTTTGTTATTTTTTTTTATAACATACTTATTTTAGGTGATTTGCCTTTTATTTTTGCATTAAACATCATTTAAATTGAATGTTTTTAAAAACAAAATAGGAATAAAACTACTGAGGATACTGGTTAGGAATATCGGCTCCATATGCACAACTAGAAATTTTAGATCTTTGTGTGGCGGTGATTAATTTAGCCATTCTCCACTTATAGGTTATATAAGACAACTTTGTCATAAACCTTTTATGAAGATAGGTGTAGTTTTCACCATTGTATTGTGAATTAGTTTGCGCAACTAAATCATTAATTTGGTCCATCATTGTTGTTCCATTTTTAACCATTTTATTATCCACATTTGGATAACAGTCGCCAATATTGATTTTTTCACTCATATCGGAGTTTGGATGCGCGTCATTTTCATTTAAAACACCATCACCGTCACTATCATTACAGTTAATACCCGTAGTAATAATTTCATAGCCATAAGGAAACCCACAAGATGCAGCTCTCATTACCGTGAGCGTATATAAACCTGAATAAGGAAGTGCATAATCACCTATATAAGGATCGCTGAAACAGCCTCCAAATATATCGGCAATATTATCATCTCGCCACTCATTAACAATATTGTTTCCATTATCTGACTCATGATAAAGATTGAAAGCTGAATCAAACCCAATTGTAGTTCGTGGAACGTAAATAGAGATTACATCGCCTGCAACCCCATTAAAGTAATAAATATGCAAATTTTGATAATCAGTTTCGTCTGTATACATTCCGGCAATATTGACACCACAAAGTTGTCCCTTATAAGATATTTCTTCTTTTGCAGAAACATTGATTTTTGATTTTTGAAAATTTTCAATTATTTGATTAAATAATTTTTGTTTTTCCAGCGCACCCATTTCTTCAAATTGAGTATTTTGTTCTAATTTTTCAGGTAAAATTTCTGCTTCTTTCTCACAGCCTGTTATGAATAACAAGGTCAAAAACAAGTAAGCAAGGTGTTTTAAATGTTTCATAATTATTAAGATTAAAGTTAATATTCAAGCAATAATGATTATCACTTACAATGTTTAATCTTAATGAAATTTTTAAAAAATGCAGCAGTAAAAAATTCTCATTTAAATTTAGCAATTTGTTTTTATTATAACAATGATTTTTATATAATTTTTATTATTAACGTGTTTGCTCTAAGTATATTGACTTTTGTTGAATATGCCAAAACAAAAAAACCAGACAAATTGCCTGGTTTTTAATTTAACAAAATAGTGATAAAATTTCTTAATTATAATTGTAAGGAATATTGGCTCCCCAAGCACAACTTGAAATTTTAGATCTTTGTGTTGCGGTGATTAACTTGTCCATTCTCCACTTATAGGTTATATAAGACAATTTTGTCATAAACTTTTTATGAAGATAGGTGTAGTTTTCACCGTTGTATTGTGAATTAATTTCTGCAACTAAATCATTAATTTGGTCCATCATTGTTGTTCCATTTTTAACCATTTTGTTATTCACATTTGGATTGCAACCACCAATATTAATTTTTTCGCTCAAATCAGAGTTTGGGTGCGCGTCATTTGCGTTTAAAACACCATCGCCGTCAAAATCATCGCAAGCGCCAAAAGAAACATTGTCAACGCCTTCATAGCCCCAATAGTATTCTGACTTTATTACAATTTTAGAGATTGGTGCTAAAGATTGAACCGCCCAAAATGTAGGAGAAACAGGTACATATACAACATCAGCTCCAAGTAAAGCATCATTTGCGCCATATACATAAATAATAACGTTTGTATAATTCCAGTTTAAAAGATCCATACTTACGTTAGTGACATTGTTTGCCGAAAAATTGATTGTTAAATCGGTAAATTCAAAATTTGACATAAGTGCCTTTTGTGCACCCCAGTATGAATCCGTCCAAATATAAAATCCATAATTATTCATGAAATATGTCAAATCAGAATCAGAATAATAGTAACCCCACCAAGTATCATTAATATAGTCATAATCATTTCTAGTCAATTCAAAAGAAATCCCAGGAAGAATATCTCCGGGAGAAAAAATCGAATTACTGCTGTTTTCATTTAAATAGTTGGGTAAAGAACCATCATAATTAGCATCTTCAAAATCTTCCGTTGGCAAATTATTGCAAGCCAAACCTTCCGGACTGTAAAAAAATTGTAAATCAGGGTTTGGTATTTGTGAATAAGCTGGTCTGGCACCTGTATTTTCAGGTATTGGCCGTGAATTAAAATAGGTTTTTAAATCAACCCCAGATTTAATAATCTCACTAATAGAATTTAGAGGGAGTTGGTTATCTGTTTTAATATCCTGCACATTCATTTCCGAATTTTCAGGCAATCCAATTGTTTCTTTTTCACAGCTTGTGAAAAGGGCCACTGCTAATAGCAGGCAGAAACTCATTTTTAAATGTTTCATAATTTTTTGTAACTTTTAGTAAATTGATTAGTATGATTTTTTTTGCTTTGCTTAATTGGATTTGCAATCTTTAATGAGTCCAAGTAAAGTAAACTAAATCAAATATAGATGAATTTTTTGTTATTAAAATTCTAAATTTTAAATCTTTTGAATAATTTAGTTACGCAACTAGCTTACGGAATACATATTGACTTTTAGAAAATAGTTTCTCACCGTTTAAAATGAAACTAGAAATAAAAAAAACCAGACAAATTGTCCGGTTTTTTTTAAGATAAATAATTATTTTAAAACGTTAATCTTTCCAAATTGGCAAGGTAAATTTAAATTCACTGCCTTCATCAACCTTACTTTCTACCCCAATTTTACCGCCGTGGCTTTCCACAAAATCTTTGCATAAAATTAAACCCAACCCCGAGCCTTGTTCATTAGAAGTTCCCAAGCTGGTACTTATTTCATGAACGCAGAAAATAGCCGCAATTTCTGCTTCTGTCATTCCAACTCCATTGTCTTTTACCGTAATTTCAACAAAATCATTTTTCAAAGATGAATAAACTTGAATTTCTCCTTTCGACTGGGTGAATTTTATGGCATTTGAAATTAAATTTCGAAGAATGGTGTCTAACATATTCTCATCGGCTTTCACATGAACAATTTTTTCAACGCTGTTTAAGATCGTGATGTCTTTATTAATTGCCTGAATTTCCAAAAATGAAATCACCCCGGCAACTTGTTGCGCCAAATTAATGTTTTTCGGATTAAATTTTAAATTCCCCGATTGGGAACTAGCCCATATCAGCAAGTTATCTAGCAAGCTTGAAACTTTTGCCGTTGAACCTTTAATTATTTTTAAAAATTTCAATCGTTTTGCTTCATCATATATTTCATTATTTTCAATCATCAGGTCGGTAAAACCGGCAATAGAATTGAACGGGTTTTTTAAATCGTGCGCAATAATGGAGAAAAATTTATCTTTTGTGCTATTCAATTGTTTTAATTTATCGCTTTGCCCATCAATTTCATCTTTCATTTTATGCACCTGATAATTTTTATACTCCAATAAATTATAAGCTTTTTTCTTGGATGCATTTTGCTGAATCAGTAAAATAAGCAAAAAGGCAAAAATAACCATGGCAATAATTAGAAAATGGGTGTATTTTTTCTCTTTTTCATAATTTAGTTGCGCTTCTTCACTTGTTTTTGATAAATCTTCTATGGTGTACTGCGATTTTTCAAGTTCGTTTAAGGTATTAAATAATTTAATCTTTTTTACCCTGTCCATTTTCAACAAACTATCCTTAATAGCCGTATATTCCTTTAATCGTTTTAACGCCAAAACATTGTCCCCTAAACCTTCATAAGCTATTGATGCCTGCAATAAATTTTCTGATTTATAGTCTAAATTACCTATTAAATCAGCAATTGCATAACTTTCTCTAGCTGCATAAATGGCATGTTGAAACCTTTTTCTTTTATTTTCAACATCAGCAATATTTAATAACACAATAGACTGTAAATCCCTTTCGCCTAGAGTATCGGCAATTTTCATTGCTTTGTCCAAATATTCCTTTGCTTTATTATATTGTTTTAAATTGATATAAGAATCGCCAATATTGTTATAATTGATGGCAATACCATATTGATCATCCAATTCCTCTTCAATGGCGATAGATTTTTTATAATATTCCAGCCCTTCTTCAACTTTTTCATTGTCGGCCAATGCATTTGCGATGTTGGTATATGAGCTTGAAATGCCATATTTATTATCTAGTTTCTCATAAATTAGCAATGCATCCCTAAAATACTTTTCAGCCAATTCATAATTTTCTTCTTCATAATACAAATTGCCTATATTGGTGTAGTTAGATGCAATTCCGCTGTCATTGGAGATCTCCTTATTGAGGTTCAATGATTTTAAATAATTTTCAATAGCCCTGTCTTCCGAATATAATTCTGAATAATTAATTCCAAGAGAATTATGTATCTTGGCCATTTCCTTTTTATCCCCGAGTTTTTCATAGATCAAAAAAGCATCGTTGTAATTTTTTATGGCATCTTTTGGGTTGTCAATTTTTTCATAATAATAGCCAAACCTATTGTAAACTTGCGCAATCTTAGGCTGATGTGCAGATTTTTTCGCCAATTCCAATGCTTTCATTAAATTAACCAAAGAGGAATCGGGCTTTGTTTTTAAATATAAATTTGCAATTTTTATATGAATGGTCGCTTTGGAAGTATCAACCAATTCTTGTTGAAGTTCCTTTTTCAATTTATTTATCTCTAAAGCCTCTTGCCCTATTAAAAGCGAAGAAAACCCCAAATAAAATAAAATTATAAAACTATTTTTCATTATTTTTTTTAGTGTTCTATGAAAAAATTATTTTAATTTATAGTATAACAATTGATTTTTAACAAATTATAGCAAACAAAACTAAACTAATTTATTCGATAGAAAAAATAGAATGGTTCTATTTAAGATATAAAATACAATAAAAGGGTGTTGAATGACGATATTTCACCAATTCTGACCAACCAGCCCCTATTTTTCATTACTTTCTTCACATTTCTTTTAACATCACATAATGTTCTCCCACATACGATATTTCAAATTTTTCGCCAAAAGTTTGAAATCCCTGCTTTTTGTAAAATTCAACTGCGGCAATACGCGCATTACACCATAAAACATGGCTGTTTTTTTCTTTTAAAATTTCAACTGCTTTTTCCAGCATCAATTTTCCGGCACCAAAACCTTGATATTCATTTAAAGTGGCCATTCCTCTAAGTTGGTATTGATTTCCTTCAAAATTTTTGTTGCTTGCTTTCATATAACTGGAAACTGCAATCAATTTATTTCCTTCAAAAGCGCCCAAATGGATGGTATCTTTATCAAAATCTCCATCAAATTCATAAGGAAGCGGAATATTTTTACGCAATACTTCCAAGCGGATCGGAAAAGTATCCTCCGCAGAAATTTCTTTAATTTGTATCATTTTACTTTAGCTATATTTTTAAATTATTGAGATTTTTTACATAATTTCGAAAACAATGCTGTTTTCGAAATTATTTTCCTACTATTGACATGAATGATGCTAATTTACTATTAATATGGAACATCTTGAAATTAAATTAATTGAGAAAGAAAAAATAGTTGAGATTTTACCGCTTTTGAAGGAATTGAACACCAATACGCCCGATAATGTTTTAAAACAACGCTTGTTGGAGATGACAACTCAGCATTATGAATGTGTTGGTGTGTTTTTAGATGGTGAATTGGTTGGCATTAGCGGACTTTGGTTTTTGACACGCCATTACTGCGGAAAAACGGTTGAGCCTGACCACGTGGTGATTGGCGAAAATCACAGAAATAAAGGTTTGGGGAAAAAATTATTCGTATGGATTTACAATTACGCACAAAGTATTGGTTATGAAGCCACTGAATTAAATACCTATATTGAGAATGAAAAATCGCACCGGTTTTATGAGAATGAAGGTTATGAAAAGAAGGGTTTCCACTACATAAAAAAGTTTAAAAATTCTTAGAAAACGTTTGTAAAAGTCTAAAAGGATTGTATATTTGCCAAGCATTTGCGAGAGTAGCTCAGTTGGTAGAGCTTCAGCCTTCCAAGCTGACTGTCGCCGGTTCGAGCCCGGTCTCTCGCTCAAAAAAAGCCAAACTTTCGTTTGGCTTTTTTTTATAAAAATCTTTTTCCGAAAAGCAACAAAAGCACAATTGGAACTCCCAGTAAAATGACGGTTGTTGTGCTGTTTGAAAACACCTCGGGATAAACCAATAACATCAAAGCGTAACCGCCAACCGAGCCTCCTAAATGCGCTGCGTGTCCAATATTGCCCACTTTGTTTTTCATTCCGTAGATGGAGTACAACAAATAACCAACACCAAAAATATAACCGGGAATTGGAATTGGCAGCGGAAACATCATCAGTTTCATGTCGGGATTCAGTAAAATAGCAGCATAAATAATCCCCGCAACAGCTCCCGAAGCGCCAACCGCCGTGTAGTACAATTCTTTTTTATGATAACTGAGCGTTAATAGACTTCCTGCAAGCAAACTGCCAAAATAAAGGATCAGAAACTTTATAACACCAAGATTTAGTATGATTTGAGGAGCAAAAATATATAAAACATACATATTTAAAATAAGATGTAAATAATCTACATGCAAAAATGCCGAAGAAAACATTCTTAATTTTTCACCTCTTAATATGGAGCCAATCTGGAATTTATATTTATCAAAAAACAATTCATCACTAAATCCTTTGATGGAAAACATCACGTTGGCAGCAATAATTATTAGCAATACAGTATCTATATTCATTCTTTTAAATTTATAAACAGCGAAAGTATAAAAAATTGCCGAACCCGTTTCTTTGTTTACGCATCAATCAAAAAATAATTAAAAATTTAATGCGATATTTGCAACCGTATGATGAATTTTTTAGTTTATATATTTGTTTATCCAGTGATCTGGCTTGTTTCCATGTTGCCTTTTCGTGTTTTGTATGCCATTTCAGATGGGATTTATTTACTGGTATATCATATAATTGGCTACCGTAAAAAAGTGGTTTTATCCAATTTAAAACTTGCTTTTCCAGAAAAATCTGATAAAGAATTCCTTGAAATACGTAAAAAGTTTTACCATCATTTTACTGATATATTTATTGAAATGATCAAATTCTTCACGGTTCCTAAAGAAGAAATTTTTAAAAGATATAAATTCACCAATCTCGAATTGTTTGAAGAATTGCATAAAGACGGCAAAAGTGTAATCCTTACAGGGCCGCATTATGCCAATTGGGAATGGATTATGAGTTTGGATGCTTTTGTAAAATATAAAGGTTATGCCGCTTTTACCAGAGTTGCAAATCCTTATTTTAATGATAAAGTTTTAAAATCGAGAGCAAAGTTTGGAACCCAATTAATACTGACCTCGAAAATAATTGCGGAAATAAAACACAATCAACAGCACAATATACAGGCAATGTACGGCCTGCTCAGCGATCAATCTCCACAGCTGTCTAAAACATTTTATTGGCGTGAATTTTTTGGCGTAAAAGTTCCAATTCATACCGGTGCCGAAATGCTGGCGAAAAGATATGATATGAATATGGTTTATATTGAAACGAAAAAAATAAAACGGGGCTATTATGAAACTTCATTCAGTTTAATCACCAATGAAGCCCAAAAATTCCCCGATTATGAATTGACCGATATTTTTTTAGACAAAGTCGAAAAGCAAGTCCGCACCCAGCCAGAATATTATTTCTGGACACATAAACGCTTCAAACACAAAGACAAAGCACCGGTTATATTGAAGCGTTGAATCGTTTAAGCGTGTAACTGTTTGGTTTTTATTTAAAATTTAAAATTGTCTATTTAACTAACTGGCTAATTTCAGCAATAAATCTGATCGCCAAATCATCGGCACTTTGTTGTGAAGTGCTTTCAGTATAAATTCTGATAATAGGTTCTGTATTTGATTTACGAAGATGCACCCATTCGGTTTCAAAATTAATTTTTACGCCGTCAACCGTAATCACGTCTTCATTTTTATAATTTGATGCGATTGTGCTTAAAATAGCATCCACATTAATTTGTGGCGTTAATTCAATTTTATTTTTGCTCATAAAATAAGCAGGATAACTGTCTCTCAATTGTTTACAGGAAACTTTAGCGTTTGCCAAATGCGACAAAAATAACGCAACACCAACCAAAGAATCTCGTCCATAGTGTGATTCCGGATAAATAATGCCGCCGTTTCCTTCACCGCCGATTACAGCATTGGTCGCTTTCATCAATTCCACCACATTTACTTCTCCAACCGCACTTGCCTGATACTTGCCGCCATGTTTTAAGGTTACATCTCTTAAAGCTCTTGACGATGATAAATTGGAAACTGTATTTCCTTTTGTTTTACCCAATACATAATCTGCACAGGCAACCAATGTATATTCTTCGCCAAACATTGAGCCGTCTTCACAAATAAGCGCAAGCCTGTCCACATCTGGATCAACCACAATGCCCAAATCGGCTTTTTCTTTAACCACCAATTCTGATATATCGGTTAAATGTTCTTTTAAAGGCTCCGGATTGTGAGGAAATTCGCCGTTTGGTTCGCAGTACAATTCAACACATTGTACACCTAATTTCTCCAATAAAGGTGGAATTGCAATTCCGCCGGTTGAATTTACGGCATCTAAAACCACTTTAAATTTGGCTTTTTTTATGGCTTCAACATCCACCAATTTCAAGTTTAAAACTTCATTGATGTGCTTGTTGATATAATTTGCTTTCTTTCTGTATTTTCCTAAATCATCAACTTCCGCAAAAACATAGGCATCATTTTCGGCAATTTCCAACACCTCTTCACCATCCAGTGCATTTAAAAACTCCCCTTTGTGATTCAATAATTTTAAGGCGTTCCATTGTTTCGGATTGTGGCTTGCAGTGATAATAATACCTCCATCGGCGGCGTCAAGCATTACTGCCAACTCAACCGTTGGTGTTGTTGACAAGCCAATATCGGTTACGTTTATTCCTAATCCAACTAAAGTATTTCCCACCAAACTACTTACCATTTTACCTGATATTCGAGCATCTCGGCCCAGAATTACGGTAAGTTCCTTTTTGTTTGTATGATTTTTAAGCCACATTCCATAGGCTGCGGCAAATTTTACGGTATCAATTGGGGTTAAATTTGTGTTGACTGTGCCCCCAATGGTGCCTCTTATTCCTGAGATTGATTTTATTAATGACATTTTCTGAATTTAGTTCAACAAAGATAATTTTTTATCCTTGTAATAAAAACAAAAAAGGCTGCATCAAAATATGATGCAGCCTTTTTAATATTTAAATGAATTTCGGATTATTTCCCGCCTTCCATTTTTTTCTTCAATGCGGCTAAATCACCACCTATATCTCCAAGAGTTGTTTTTTCGCCAGTGTCAACGCTTTTTTGTTGAGCGGCTTTTACATTTTTCTCTTCTTGAGCTTTAAAAATTGAGGTATGAGAAGCTACAATTCGTCTAAATTCTTTGTTGAATTCAATTACTTTGAATTGGGCAACATCGCCTTTAGCCAATTTAGATCCATCTTCTTTTATGATAAAACGACTTGGAACAAATGCTTCAACACCATCTTCCAATCCAACGATCAATCCTTTATCGCTTTTATCTTTTACAGTTCCTTCGTGAATTGAATCGATTGCAAATTTCTCTTCATGAGCATCCCAAGGATTTTCATTGGTTTGTTTGTGACCTAAATTCAATTTACGTCCTTCAACATCCAATTCCAATACTTGAACTTCCAATTTATCACCTACAGATACGAAATCTGATGGATGTTTAATTTTTTTGGTCCAGGAAAGGTCAGAAATATAAACCAAACCGTCAATACCTTCTTCCAATTCAACAAAAACACCAAAGTTTGTGTAGTTACGCACTGTACCAGTGTGAACTGAACCTACTGGATATTTTTCTGCAATATTGGTCCAAGGATCTGGATGTAATTGTTTAATACCTAAAGACATTTTTCTTTCGTCTCTGTCTAAAGTCAATACTTGAGCTTCTACTTCGTCGCCTACAGACACAAAATCCTGAGCTGAACGTAAATGCGTTGACCAAGACATTTCAGATACGTGTATCAATCCTTCAACACCTTTCGACACTTCAATAAATGCACCGTAATCAGCAAGTACTACTACTTTACCTTTAACAGTGTCACCTACTTTAATATTTGCATCTAAAGCTTCCCAAGGATGTTTGTTTAATTGTTTTAATCCTAATTGAATTCTGGTTTTTTCATCATCAAAATCAAGAATTACAACATTTAAAACTTGATCTAATTCAACCACTTCACTTGGATGATTGATTCTTGACCAAGATAAATCTGTAATGTGAATTAATCCGTCAACACCACCTAAATCAACAAAAACGCCGTATGAAGTAATGTTTTTAACAACACCTTCCAATACTTGGCCTTTTTCTAATTTACCGATAATTTCTTTCTTTTGAACTTCAATATCAGCTTCAATAAGTGCTTTATGTGAAACCACAACGTTTTTAAATTCATGGTTGATTTTCACCACTTTGAATTCCATTGTTTTTTCAACATATTGATCGTAATCTCTGATTGGTTTAACATCAATTTGAGAACCTGGCAAGAATGCTTCAATTCCAAAAACATCTACAATCATACCGCCACGAGTTCTGCATTTAACGAATCCGTTAACAACTTCACCGGTTTCGTGTGCATTGTTTACACGATCCCAAGCTTTAATAACTCTTGCTTTTTTGTGAGATAATACCAATTGACCGGTATTGTCTTCTCTTCTATCAACCAAAACTTCCACCTTGTCTCCAACGGCTAAATTTGGGTTGTAACGAAATTCATTCAATGAAATAACGCCTTCAGATTTTGCATTGATGTCAATAATTGCTTCACGGTCTGTTTTTCTTACAACAATCCCTTCAATTACTTCACGCTCACTTACAATTCCTAAAGTAACTTCTAAAGCTGCTTCAAAAGATTTTAGGTTTTCAGCGTCAATTGCTTCAATACCTTCTTCGAACATGTGCCAGTCAAAATTCGCTAAAAATTCTTCTGGATTTACTTTTTTCACTTTTGGAGCTTCAACTGTTTCAGCCACTTCTTCTTTAGCAACTTTTTCAGCTTTTGGAGCTTTTGGAGTTTTAACTGCTTCAACTTCTGCTTCTTCAGTTACTTTTTCAGCTTTTGGAGCTTTTGGCTCTTTTACTGCTTCAACTACTTCTTCAGCTTTTGGCGCTTCAACTGTTTCAACTACTTCTTCAGTAATTTCTTCTTTAGCTTTTGGCGTTTCAACTGTTTCGGTAACTTCTTCAGGAGTTTCTGTTTGGGCTTGCGCCGCTGTTTGATTTACTTCAGGAGCATCATTTTGCTCTTCAGTGTTTTTTGTTTCTTCAGACATATTTGCTGATGATCATTATTTGTATCTTATTGTTATCCAGATTTTTATACGATTATAACGCAAAGAGTTGGTTTACATTATTTTTTTTCTCATTCCTTTTAAAATCTGCTCTCGTTAAAAGGAGTGCAAATTTACTTAAATTATTTTATTATAACAAAAAGAAAATGAAGCATTTAATAATAAATTTTGGGATTTGGTATTAAGAAGCTATTAATTGATCGCCAGTATTTTGGATATTAACTTCTGACTTCCGTCTCCTGACTTCCGTCTTTTTCAATTATCAATCCAAGTTTTAAAATCTTTAACGCGTTCGCGGCTTACAATAATTTCTGAATCCTTGAATGAATTCAGCACCACTTTTAACCGGCTGTTAGAATAAGAAATGATGTCTTTTATGGCATTGATATTGATGAAATGTTGCCTGTTTACCCTGAAAAATGTTCTTGGCTGCAGTTTTTCCTCCAATAGTTCCAGTGTATCTTCTATAAGATAAGTTCTGTTGTCGATTGTGTAAATATTTGTTGCTTTATTTTCACTGTAAAAACATTCAATAGCATCGACAGTAATCATTTTTATGTGCGAACCTATTTTTACCGTAAATCGTGTTTTATAATTTTTTTTGGTTGGGGCAATCAATTGTTGAATTTGATTTATATTTAACATCCCTTTTGAAGTGTTGGAATGCAAAGCTTTATATTGATTGATGGCATTTTCAAGTTCATCGTTATCAATCGGTTTCAATAAATAATCGACACTGTTTAATTTAAAGGCTTTTAAAGCATATTCATCATAAGCCGTTGTAAAAATAATGGCACTTTTAATGTCAACTTCCTCAAAAATCTCAAACGACAATCCGTCAGAAAGCTGGATATCTAAAAATAACAAATCGGGATGTTCATTGTTCAAAAACCAATTGATGGATTCTTCCACCGAATGCAACATCGCTATGGGTTCAATCCCAAATTCATTCAACATTCTGCTCAATCTTCTTGCGGCCGGTTTTTCATCTTCAATAATAACTGCTTTCATTGGTTGGTATTTTTGATTTAAGATTTACGATTTTAGACTTGTTTTAAGTTTTTTTCCTACACGCCAGCTGGCCCTATCGCTAAAAATGTTCACTGAACATTTTAGCTCACGACCTTTATTATTTTTATAAATAGGTGTTCGTGAATCTTCGATTTCTTAACGCTCTGTCCCCCTTTGGGGGTTAGGGGGCCTTTATTCCCAAAATTCTCGTTTATCCTTATCCATATATTCTTTAATTTTTTGATCTTCCCAGTTTTTCCCTAAAAGAATATCCATTCCAAAAACACCAAATGCGTGGAAAGCGAGTCCGATTCCCCAAAATAAAATGGTGGTATATGATTCCAATTCCCATAAAACTTCAGTTCCACCATCAGAAAAAACTTTTACAATCAACAAAAATGCATTTACCAAAAGATAAACCATTAAATGTACATAAAATCCTTTGATCGATTTTACCTTTTTTTTAGCGCGTAAATATTTTTGCTCTTCTGTGTATTCTGTTTTCATAATGCTGATTTTAATAATTGATTTTATCCTTATCCATAAATTCTTTAATTTTTCTGTCTTCCCAATCTTTTCCAAATAATAAATTATGATTGAAAGCGCCCATGGCGTGGAATGTGAGTCCAATCCCCCAGCCTATCATAGGAAACCAAAACCATTGAAATTGGGGAGAAAATTTCAGATTTATGAATATTAAAAATGGTATTACAATTAAATAAGCAAGCAAATCCGCATAAAATTTCTTCATTTTTTCAACATTCTTTTTTGCCCTGATGTATTTTTGTTCTTCAGTATATAGTGTTTTCATTTTTTTAGGTTTTTTGGTATTATTGATTTACGATTTTAATCCTATCCCCAACCCTTTTCTAAGGAAAGGGAGTTTGATTGAAAAAAGAAAAGTATTTTGAACTTCCTGAACTTCTGACTTTGGTCTTCGGTCTTCGGTCTTCTGACTTTTAACTTTTTACTCCCAATACTGCTTGTCTTCATTGTTCATATATTCCTTAATTTTACGTTCCTCCCAATCTTTTCCCAGGATCGGATTGTAACTGAAGGCTTTAAAACCGTGAAAAATGAGTCCGATTCCCCAACCAAACATGGGAAACCAAAACCAGTGGAAATGAGGTACATACTTTAAATTTATAAAAATTAAAAATGGAATTACAAGACAATAGGAAATTAAACTTCCATAAAATTCTTTGATGTCATGCACGCGTTCCACCGCTCTTAAATATTTGTTGCTTTCTACAGTTTCTGTTTTCATTGTCTTCGTTTTTTGAGTTAATAATGGCAATTTTACGACGAAATTTTCACCGGTTTTTTCAACCACCACTTTTTTCAGGGTGATTAAATGATACCGGTCAATAATATTTTTCAATCCTATCTTGGTGCCGCTTTCCATAATGGTTTTCGGATTAAAATTATTGGAAACCACCAAATAGCCGTTTTCTTCCTTAATGATTACTTTTAACGGATTTTCTTCAGAAACCACATTGTGTTTTATGGTATTTTCCAATAACAATTGTAACGATAACGGTAAAATTTTATAATCTGAATCACTCGCTTTTTCAGGAATTTCGAAGGTTACCGCATTTTCAAACCGCATTGTCAGCAATTCCATATAGGTTTTGGCGAAATGCAATTCTTCATCCAATTCAATTAAATCCTTATTTTTTTGTTCTAAAACATAGCGATACACTTTAGACAGTTTTGTGGTAAATTTTTCGGCCAGCTTCGGATTTTCACCAATTAATGAAGTCAAAACATTTAAGCTGTTGAACAAAAAATGCGGATCAATCTGACTTTTTAACGATTCATACTTGGCAGTTTCGGTTTTGGCAACAATTTGCTGTTCGGTTACTTTTTTCTCAGTTAAAGCTTTGTAAAAATAAATTATGTGAAAAACCAAACTGACAATTAAAGTGATTACCAGCCCAAAAGTATAGTAAGACGCTGCATTTTCATCATTTATAAAACGTTCAACAGGTTTTCCTAAAATAACCACAAGCGTAATAAATCGTAATACCGCAAGTCCAATCATTGTGATAATTACAGAACCTGAAGCGCCTAAAATCAATCGTTTTTTCGTATTTTCTTTCCATTCAAATTTGCTGTCCAAAAAATAAAAGAAATAACCATTAAGTGCAGTCAGCACAAAAGCGTACATAAAATGAATACTAATAATGGTAAACAATTCGCTTAAAGGCAAATTAAATCCACCGTTAAACAGCAAGCGTTCCGTCACAAATATTGCCAGTGCTAATATTGCGGCTATTTTTAGGAGGTATTTTAAATCAAATTTCATTGGAACATTTTTATGTATTTGTAACTGCAATTTAAAATTTAATTTCTAAAATAAGCGCATTGCTTTTTACTTCAAATTTTGAACTGACAAATTCAGGCGGACCAAAATTCAAAGGATTGTTTGAGCTTCCGTAACTTTCTATTGGCATCCTGTTTTCATCAAAATCCATCCTGTTATTTTCATTTTCATCGTGAAAACAAATAATGGCGTAATTTCCTTGGGGAACATTTTCAAACACAACAGTGCTTTTTCCTTTTTCAACTGAAGCAGATTTGGAATAAATAGGCTGTTTCATAAAATTTTCTTCATTATAAAAGGCAAAATTTACAGTTCCGTTGTCACTTAATGCATTTACTGCAGAAACGGTGACTGAAATTCCTACTTCTGATTTGTTTGTTGCTGTTTGTGCGAAAATCATTGATGAAATCAACAATGCGAGCGCTAAAATTACTTGTTGCATACTTTTCAAATTTTTATAGTTAATATTTATTTACAGGGTCAAAATTGGCAAGTTTTTTTACGTAATAAAATTTTTACTTTCTCAATTGTCGTTTATTTCCACTGAACCGTAAAAATTGGCTGCCTAAACCTAAAAATGCTTATTTCAACCCAAATTATTTAATAAAACTCTTTTGAAAAAACCCTAACATTCATCATACTATTATATTAAAAAGTTTGTACTTTTATAAAACTTTTTATAAAAACCATTGAATTATGAAAATATACGATGACAAACACATTAAAAATGTTGCTTTTGTTGGTGCCCATAAAAGTGGTAAAACAACATTGGCCGAAACCATGCTCTTTGAAGCCGGATTAGTCAGCCGCCGTGGTAGTATTGAAAACAAAAACACCATTTCCGACTACCACGCGATAGAACATGAAAGAGAAACTTCCGTTTTTGCCACACCCCTACACACTGAATGGCGCAATTACAAAATAAACATTATTGACACTCCCGGATTGGATGATTACATTGGTGAAATTGCTTCAACAATGCATGTGACCGACTCTGTTGTGATGGTGATAAACGCCCAATACGGCGTTGAAGTTGGCACAGAAATTATATGGGATTATATCGACCGATTTTCACACCCAACATTATTTGTAATCAATCAAATAGACCATCCTAGCGCCGATTTTGATGAAAGTTATAAAAGCATTGTTGAATTGGTGGGTAAAAATGTCGTTAAGGTTCAATATCCGCTTGTTGTTGAAGGCGCACAATGCATAATTGACGTGCTAAAAATGAAAATGTACAAATTTGGACCACAAGGAGGAAAACCTGAAAAATTAGAAATTCCAAAAGACCAAATTGAACTTGCAACCGAACTTCAAAATGAATTGATTGAAAAAGCTGCTGAAAATGATGAAAATTTGATGGAACTTTATTTTGACAAAGGCACACTTAATGAAGATGAAATGCGACTGGGAATCAAAAAAGGGATGCTAAATCATGAATTGTTTCCGGTATTTTGCATTTCGGCATTAAATGATATGGGTACTGGAAGATTAATGGGATTTATTGACAATGTTGCCCCATCTGCAGCCGATTTAAAACCTGAACAAAGTGTTGAAGGCACACCAATTGAATGTAAACCAAATGCTTCAACCGCTTTGTTTATTTTTAAAACAGTTTATGAACCAAACCTTGGACAAATAAGTTTCTTTAAAGTTAAATCGGGAGAAATTAAGCAAAATGACAAGTTGGAAAATTCAAGAAATGGTGAAATTGAAATTTTAAACCAGCTTTATATCATGGATGGCAAAAACAGGGAACTGGTTGAAAAATTAAGTGCCGGAGATATTGGGGCCACCTTAAAATTAAAATATACAGAAACAAATGATACTTTAAGGACAAAAGGTTCTAACATTACCATAAAACCAATTATTTATCCTGAAACAAGAATCACAAAAGCGGTAAGGGCTTTTGATAAAAATGATGATGAAAAACTTAATGAAGCGCTAAAAAAAATTCATAGCCAAGATCCAACCGTTAGCGTTAAGTATTCATCGGAGTTAAAGCAACTCATTTTATCTTGCCAAGGTGAATTGCATTTAGCAACCATTGACTGGATTTTGCAAAACACCTATGGTCTGAAAGCAGTTTTTGAACAACCTAAAATTGCTTACAGAGAAACCATACAACGATCTGCCACAACAAGTTATAAACACAAAAAACAATCAGGAGGATCAGGACAGTTTGGGGAAGTTCACATTAAAATTGAACCTTGGTATGAAGGAATACCAGAACCTGAGGGATTTAATATCAGAGGAAAAGAAGAAGTTAACCTTGATTGGGGCGGAAAATTAATATTCTATAATTGTATTGTTGGCGGTGTCATTGATGCACGCTATTTACCTTCCGTTTTAAAAGGAATTTTAGAAGTTATGGAAGAAGGTCCTTTAACAGGATCGTATGCTCGAGACGTTCGGGTGATGCTATTTGACGGCAGAATGCACGCTGTAGATTCTAATGACATTTCCTTTAAAATTGCTGGAGCACATGCTTTTAAAGAAGCCTTTTTAAACGCCAAACCTAAATTATTGGAACCAATTCATGAACTTTCCGTGAAAGTTCCTGAGGAATTAATGGGTAACGTAATGACCGATTTACAATCGCGCAGATCGGTAATTCTTGGAATGGACAGCGAGGGTAAATACCAAACCATTAAAGCCAAAACACCATTGGCCGAAATGTATAAGTATTCTACAACTTTGCGTTCAATAACCCAAGGAAGAGGAAGTTTTAGCACCAAGTTTTCAAATTTCGAATTGGTGCCAAGCAATGTTCAGGATGAGTTGGTGAAAAAATAATTTTTTTTATTTTTAAAAACAAAGACTCGTCTTTTTAATCAAATTGGACGAGTCTTTTTGCTAAAAAACCAATTAATATTTATCAATTCAAATAATTTTTATAAGTCTTAAAGTTTTAGATGGTAATTAAACAATAAATTTTAAAAAATATTAAATATTAATTGATTGACAATATAATAATTTTTTTCATCAATACAAATAATTACCACAATATATAACAGCTTTTTCCATTAACTACGTTATTTTTAACTAATTTCATTGCGTTATATTTAATTAAAAAATAAATTATTCGATATTTATTCATCGCCGATTAATCTGTATCTTTGCACTTTAATATCATTTTATGAAACTAGTTTTAATTACAATTATCCTCTTAGCCATTGGTGTTGTAGGAATCGCCATTAAAATTTGGGCGAAAAAAGACGGCAAATTTGCAGGAACTTGCGCAAGCCAAAATCCACATTTAAATAAAGAAGGTGAAGCCTGCGGATATTGTGGAAGATTGCCTGATCAATGTGAAAATAAATAAGAGATGCTCGAATATCTGTTTATTGCTTTTGCAGTAATTTTTTGTATTCAATTTGTTTATTACGTTTTTATTTTTGGCTCTTTTTCTTTTTCTAAAAAAAAACCCGCTGAAAATAATTTCAACCTGCCAGTTTCTGTACTTATTTGCGCTAAAAATGAGGCTAAAAACTTAACTGAAAACCTGCCACTTTTCTTAAATCAAAATTACAAAAACTTTGAATTGGTTTTAATCAATGATCGTTCAAATGACCGAACTTTAAAAGTGATGGAGCAGTTTAAAAAAGAATCATCTATTCCTATAAAAATAGTGGATGTATTGGCAAATGAACAATTTTGGGGAAGTAAAAAATATGCGCTTACTTTAGGCATAAAAGCCGCTTCACATGAACATTTATTGTTTACGGATGCCGACTGTATTCCTGTTTCTGAAAACTGGATAACAGAAATGACCAGTAATTTCAATGCCAAACACCAGATTGTTTTGGGATACGGCGCTTATCAAAAAATAAAAAAATCTTGGCTTAATAAATTGATTCGTTTTGAAAGCCTGTTAACTGCCATTCAATATTTTAGCTACGCAAAGATTGGCGTTCCTTATATGGGCGTTGGCCGAAATTTAGCCTATACAAAATCAACATTTTTCAAAGTAAATGGTTTTATAAACCATATGAAAATTAAATCGGGCGATGATGATTTATTTATAAATGAAGTGGCCACAAAAGAAAATACAGCCATTTCCTGTTCTCGAAACAGCTTTACCGAATCCGTTCCAAAAACGGAATTTAAGGATTGGATTCAACAAAAGAGAAGGCATATTTCAACGGCTTCTTTTTACAAACCTTTTCATAAATTTTTATTGGGGTTGTTTTTTGTCTCTCAAATGTTGTTTTGGATTTTGGCCATCGTACTTTTAGGATTTTTGTATCAATGGCAAATAATTGCGGTTTTAATCGCGACCCGACTCCTGTTCCAATATTTGGTTATTGGGTTTTCCGCAAAAAAATTAAATGAAGGCGATTTAGTACCGCTTATTCCTTTTTTTGAAATATTTTTAATATTGATTCAAATGTTTATCTTTATAAAAAATATGAGATCAAAACCTACGCATTGGTAAAAAAAAACAATGATATTGCCGATTTAATTGAAAAAGCAAGAAAAAAAGACCAAAAAGCTTTTAACACCTTGCTAAATACCTATTGGAGTGATGTTTATCGTTTTCAATTAACGAAAGTTGAAGATGAAGACGAAGCGGAAGACATTACCATAAAAACCTTTTCAAAAGCGTTTGATAAAATTGACTTGTATAACGAAAGCTACAATTTTAAAACCTGGCTCATTTCAATTTCGAAAAATATTTTTTTAGATCATTTAAGAAAACAACGCACCGAAACCATTTCCATCGATAAAAAAGAATCTGAGGCCTATAATATAACAGATGAAAGTCCGTCTGCTGAGGATCAATTAATTATCGATCAAAATTTAGCGCAATTACTAAATCATTTAAAACTCTTAAAGCCACATTATCAAGAAATTATCAATCTGCGATATTTCAGGGAAATGAGCTATAAAGAAATGGCCGAAATTTTAAATGAACCCATTGGCAACATCAAAATAAAACTGTCACGAGCTAAAAAATTATTGGCAGAAATCATTAAAAAATCTACCGAAAGTTGATTGCAAAAAAATCGCATTGGCTTAAAAAATTAGGTCCGGGAATTCTTTTTGCCGGTGCCGCAATTGGGGTTTCACATTTGGTGCAATCAACCAGAGCCGGAGCCGACTTTGGTTTTGGGCTAATTTGGGCGTTGGTGTTAATTCATATCGTAAAATACCCGTTTTTCCAATTCGGGCCAAGATATGCCACAGCAACGGGCGAAAGTTTGCTCGACGGCTATAAAAGGTTGGGAAAAGGCGTGCTGCTTTCCTATTTCATTTTAAACCTGGCAACCATGTTTACCATTCAGGCGGCAGTAACTATCGTCACTGCAGGATTGGCAGCCAATTTATTTGGAATTACCACAAATCCGGTTATTTGGAGCATCATTATTACGTTGATTTGTCTTTCAATCTTAATTATAGGACGCTACAATTTGCTCGATAAATTGATGAAAATAATCGTTGTCACTTTAACGCTAAGCACTTTAATTGCCTTAATTGTCGCTGCAATAAATTCAACAAATACCTACAGCTTTGTGCAAATAATTCCTGAAGGAGCAGTTGAGGTCGGTTTTTTAATCGCATTTTTGGGATGGATGCCTGCCCCACTCGATGTTTCTATTTGGCAATCGCTTTGGGCACTGGAAAAACAAAAAGACAAATCCAACGAATTCACGCCAAAACAAGCCATTTTCGACTTTAACATCGGTTTTTTGAGCACGTTGGTAATTGGTGTTTTCTTTGTGGCCTTGGGAGCCATCGTTATGTATAATTCAGGAGAAACTTTTGACTCTGGCGCTGTGCAGTTTTCAGAACAGCTCATTACGCTTTACACAAAAAATTTAGGACAGGAAATGTATATTTTCATTGCTGCAGCAGCTTTCACTACAATGTTTAGCACCACCATCACCACTTTAGATGCTTCTCCCAGAGCAATGACAAAAGCTTTTGATTTGCTTACCAATAAATCTTATAAAAATATGTACTGGTTTTGGATCAGTTTTTTGTCTGTTGGCACTATTTCAATTTTGGTTTTCCTTCAATCGGAAATGGGTTTTTTAATAAAAATCGCCACTATATTATCGTTTTTAACGGCACCATTTTATGCCATTATTAATTTTATGTTAATCTCAGGCAAACACACGCCAATAGCTTGGCGACCTTCCTTCCAGCTTAAAATCCTGAGTTGGTTTGGTATCTTATTTTTGATTGGATTTAGCATTTGGTATCTTTATTCATTATAGATAGTTTATAATTTCTTCGTATTTTTGCAGTCAATTTTCATTTAATTATGTCACAAGAAACAACTTCATTACCCGATAAAATTCAAAAACCGGCTTGGTTGCGCGTTAAGTTGCCCGTTGGAAAAAAATATACTGAATTAAGAGATTTAGTCGATAAATATAAATTAAACACCATTTGCACCAGTGGAAGCTGTCCGAATATGGGCGAATGCTGGACAGAAGGAACTGCCACATTTATGATTTTAGGCAATATCTGTACAAGATCGTGTGGGTTTTGTGGCGTAAAAACTGGCAGGCCCGAAACGGTTGACTGGGAAGAACCGGAAAAAGTGGCACGCTCCATTAAACTCATGAAAATTAAACATGCCGTAATCACTTCGGTTGACAGAGACGATTTAAAAGATGGCGGCTCCATTATTTGGGCTGAAACCATTAACGCCATCAGAAGAGCAAATCCTGAAACGACGCTTGAAACCTTAATTCCCGATTTTCAGGGAAACAAAACCAATATCGACAGAATTTTGGCAGTGGCACCGGAAGTTATTTCCCACAACTTAGAAACTGTAAGAAGATTGACAAGAGAAGTTAGAATTCAGGCAAAATATGACAGAAGTTTGGAGGTTTTACTTTATATGAAAGACCAAGGCCAACGCAGAACAAAATCGGGCATTATGCTTGGTTTGGGAGAAACGGAAGAAGAAGTATTGGAAACCATGCAGGACTTAGCCAATGCCAAAGTTGATGTTTTAACCATTGGCCAATATTTACAGCCAAGCAAAAAGCATTTGCCGGTAATTGAATTTATTATGCCAGAACAATTTATCAAGTACAAAGAAATTGGACTGACAATGGGCTTTAAATATGTTGAAAGTGGCGCATTAGTCAGGTCTTCTTACAAAGCGCAGCGACATTTGGAATAAATGGCAGACAATTTATTTATCTGCCAAAAGTTTTTAAAATTTAATTACGATCTTTTTTAATACAAGAATCCTAACTTCAGCTTCTGAACGTTAATTGCTTAACTTTTAAATTAAGTTTTGAATTTAACCAAATATCGTTTTTTAACTGTTTATTAACAAAAACGTGCATTTTGTGGCACAAACATTGCTATATATTATACGAAGCAAAGTTTTGTAACCTTTGTTATCATTCTTAGTAAGTTTGATTAGTATGAAAAAAGTGCCTCACGGCACTTTTTTCTATTTAATCTCATTTCTAAATTCTTAAATCACTATTTAATCACTTTAGCTTCTTCAAGTAAAATATCATAAACATAACCTTGTCCAAAATCTTTGTCCAAAACTATAACACCTTTAAAAGTGACAATATCGCCAATATTTACAGTTTCAGTAGTTGTAATGGTTAAATCATTTTTATTCTCAAACTGTGTTCCATCAACAATATGAACCCAATTTTTATCCATAATTCCGTTGTTCACTTTTACCACTTTTCCTTTCACAATAATTGATTTTGCAGAAAAAGATTTTTTTGCCGAAAATAATTCTGCCAAAGAAGTTCCGTTTTTCGGTTTTTCAATTTTTACGTTGTTTTCAATGACAGCAGGTGCAGCAGCATGGGAATGTTCAGCATCTGCTGGTGCTTCTGCCTCTATTTCTGTCATTCTAACAGTATTTGTGAAAACAATTTCATCAAAAGTCTTATTCAGCTGTTTGCTTTCAAAATCTTTCATCACCATTCCGCCATCATAATAATAGGTATCGCCAACTGTTACTGGCATATTTGTAATTGCCATCCAATAATTTTGTCCGTTTTCATCAACATTTAAATAGGTGTAATTACCGCCGTCCAACACTTCCTTCACCACAATTTTATGAGTATCAGTTTTAGGGGCAGCTGCTGCGTTATTTACTTTTGAATAGTTTTCTTTATCCTTGCAACCAACCATTAGTAGTATGCTAAAAAGCACTGTAAAAAATTTCATGTTATTTTTCATTTTTTTTGATTTAATTTCTGTAAAAGTAACAATTATTGCACACATACAATATGATATTAATCACCATTCCATAAGTGTTAAATCATTGTTTATCAAATAGTTATTAGTTTTGCTAAAATGTTTATTCCCAAACCAATACCCGCGGTTGGCGCTTAAAGGCGAAGGATGGCCGTTGGTTAATACAAAGTGCTTTTTTTGATCAATTTTTTTACCTTTCTTTTTGGCATAATCACCCCACAATAAAAAAACAACGTGTTCCTTTTTATCTGAAATCATTGAAATTACGGCATCTGTAAACTGTTCCCATCCTTTCTTTTGATGGGAGCCGGCATTTTTAGCTTTCACCGTTAAAGTGGCATTTAATAAAAGTACGCCTTGTTTGGCCCAACGCGCTAAATTTCCGCTTTCGGGATAGGGAATCGACAAATCCGTCTCAATTTCCTTGAAAATATTTTTTAATGATGGCGGATGTTTTATGCCATCATTCACCGAAAAACACAATCCGTGTGCCTGCCCTGCTCCGTGATATGGATCCTGGCCAATAATAACGACTTTTAAATCCTCAAAAGAACACAAATTAAACGCCTCAAAAATTTGATTTGATGCAGGAAAACAAGCATTTGCAGCATATTCTTCCTCAACATATTTCATAAGCACTTCAAAATAAGGTTTTTCAAACTCATCTTGCAATAACGGTTTCCAACTGTCGCTAATATTTAAATGCATTAACTAATTTTTTGATTGAGCTCAAAATTAATGAAAATTTTAAGATTCTATGATTTACAATACTAAATCGTAATCTTTTAAATATCAATATTTTATATAAAAACCTTTAACCTATAACATGTAACTTTTAATATTTAATATGTAACTTTTAACTTTAACCTTCTGCCTTTTATAGTTACTTTTGTAAAACTTTTGAAAAGAAAGGTAATTTATGAGCAGTATTTCAGAAAAAACATTAACAGATTTAGAATTTTTTACCGTTTTAAAAAAAGTTGGAGGCAATTGCATTTCCGATTTGGGAAAAGAAGCCGCATTTCAAATTAGGCCTTTGAAATCAAAAGAAATACTGATTCCGGAGTTGCTTCAGGTAAATGAATATTTATCTTCTCTTGAAAATGATAACCGAATTCCTAGCCATTATTTTGATGATATCCAAAAGGAAATTCATCTCTTAAAAATTGAAAACAGCTATCTGGAACCTGCTTCTTTTTTAAAAATTACCAACAACGCAAACACTATTTTTGAGCTGCTTAAATTTTTCAATAAATTTAAGTTGATTTACCCCACACTTTTTAAATTTTCAGAAGAAATTGAAATCCAAAAAGAACTGATTGAAAACATAAAAGACATTATTACGCCATTTGGAGAAGTTCATGACAATGCTTCAACTTTACTGAAACAACTTCGAAGCGAAATAAATGCCATCCGTTCTAAAATTGGTGCAAGTTTTAACAAAGCCTTAAATCTTTGCAACAGTGCCGGTTATTTAGATGAAATACGGGAATCTGTTGTTGAAAATCAGCGGGTTTTAGCGGTTCAGGCAATGCATCGAAAAAAAGTGAAAGGAAGTTTGTTGGGCACCTCAAAAACCGGAAGCATTGTATTTATTGCACCCGAAACCACGCTTCAATTTGCGCGGGAATTGCAAAACTTGGCTTATGATGAACATCAGGAAATTGTCAGAATTCTAAAAGAACTGACCGATTCAACCAGAATATTTGCACCCGATTTAATTGAATATCAAAAATACCTTGTAAAACTCGACGTGATTGGCGCAAAAGCGAAATATGCAAAAACCATTCACGCTTGTTTGCCAAAAATAACTTCAGAAAGAAAAGTTTTTTTAAAAGACGCCTACCACCCTATTTTATTGCTGAATAATCAAGAGAAAGGATTGGAAACCTTTCCACAAACGCTGGAGTTAAACAAGCAACAGCAAATTATCGTAATCTCCGGACCAAATGCCGGCGGAAAAAGCATTACACTAAAAACCATTGGTTTGCTGCAAGCCATGTTGCAAAGCGGTTTGTTAATTCCGGTGCATTTTCGCTCGGAAACCTGCTTTTTTGAAAATATACTGACCGATATTGGCGACAACCAATCCATTGAAAATCAGCTAAGCACCTACAGTTATCGCTTAAAAAATATGCGTGACTTTCTGCGAAAATGCGATGACAAAACCTTGTTTTTAATCGATGAATTTGGAACAGGAAGCGATCCCGAATTGGGCGGCGCATTGGCGGAAATATTTTTGGAAGAATTTTACGAAAAAAAAGCCTTTGGGATTATTACCACACATTACGCCAACCTAAAAGTTTTGGCAAGCGAATTGGAAAATGTGGTGAACGCCAATATGCAATTCGACGAAAAAACGCTGCAGCCTTTGTATAAATTGTTTATCGGACAAGCAGGAAGCTCTTTTACTTTTGAAGTGGCGCAAAAAAACGGGATTCCTTTTAGCCTGATCAACAAAGCAAAAAAACGCGTAAAAGTCGAAAAAGTCAGACTCGACAAAACCATTTCTAAACTGCAGCAAGAGCGTAACATTTTGCAAAAAACATCGGAAACGCTGGAATTAGAAAAATCGAAAGCCATCAAGCAATCTGATCATTTATCCGAAAAACAACAAAAAATTCAGGAGAAATTAGAAAATTTTCAGGAATTGTATGACAGCAACCAAAAAATGCTTGCTTACGGAAGAAAAATAAATGAGCTGATCAATAAATATTTTCAGACCAACAATAAAAAAGAATTGACCACCGAGTTTAACAATTGGCTCGCCAATGAAAAAGGGAAATTTTTAAAGAAAAATCCC
>LADL02000440.1_pt1 | contig 31566 bp, 25 predicted proteins | sample 619721 | NCBI WGS metagenome assembly LADL02 (sample SAMN03397408, study PRJNA257561) | rock porewater metagenome | biome: terrestrial; feature: Opalinus Clay rock; material: porewater; isolation source: Opalinus Clay rock porewater BRC-3 borehole | place: Switzerland: Mt Terri URL, St-Ursanne ...
GGGGCCTTATCAATCTCATCAAATGGTGTGTAGTCAGCAAAGCCCTTCTCCGCCAGCAGCTTGGTGATGGCCGCTGTCAGTGTGGTCTTGCCGTGATCCACGTGACCAATTGTCCCTACATTAACGTGAGGTTTTGTCCTCTCAAATTTCGCCTTTGCCATTTGGAACTCTCCTCCCTTGCCCGTTAGTCCACTGCCTCTTCACTGCAGGTTTGTTCGCCATTATTCCCATATCTCCTCCTTTTTAGGAGACCTGAGGAAACCCAACCCAGCGAAGCCCTGTGAACCCCTGTGAACCGCTGTGAACCCCTGTTGACCGAAGTTGCTCATAAAAATGGAGCTCACAACGGGGATTGAACCCGTGACCTCGTCCTTACCAAGGACGCGCTCTACCACTGAGCTATGTGAGCACCTTCAGGAAATTGGTTGCGGGGGTAGGATTTGAACCTACGACCTCCGGGTTATGAGCCCGACGAGCTACCTGACTGCTCCACCCCGCGATGACTGTGGAGAGGGTAGGATTCGAACCTACGAAGGCGTCTGCCAGCAGATTTACAGTCTGCCCCCTTTGGCCAACTCGGGTACCTCTCCAAAAGAACCAACTTTCGGGTTATTTAGTTATCCCAACTGAGCTGGCGATGGGACTCGAACCCGCAACCTGCTGATTACAAGTCAGCTGCTCTACCAATTGAGCTACGCCAGCAGAATCGCCGCAAAAGGTGGAGAGCTATCGCAGCGGCAGAAAGTATTGTAGCATACTGAAATAACTTTTGCAACTCTATTAAGCTGCAATAATCTTCTAGTCCTCGGATTCGCTGCTGCGCTCATTCAGGTAGCGCTCTAGCTTCCGCTTCACTCTCTGAAGCGCATTATCAACAGATTTTACATGCCTGGACAACTGGTCAGCGATGGCCTGATAGGACTTGCCTTCAAGGTATGCCATGAGTACCTGCAGTTCCAGGTCGCTGAGAATCTCGACCATTTTTCTCTCGATCTGACCGAACTGCTCTTGGCTAATGACGAGCTCCTCTGGGTCAGTTATCTTGCTGCCAGAGATGACATCCATCAGTGTTCGGTCAGAGTCTTCGTCATAGATGGGCTTATTAAGGGAGACATAGGAATTCAACGGAATATGCTTCTGGCGGGTGGCAGTCTTGATGGCAGTGATAATCTGCCTTGTTATACACAGTTCTGCAAAGGCCCGAAAGGATGCCAACTTGTCATGACGAAAGTCCCTAATGGCCTTGTAGAGCCCAATCATACCTTCCTGGATGATGTCTTCGCGATCTGCCCCGATTAAGAAGTATGACCGCGCCTTGGCGCGGACAAAGTTCTTGTACTTGTTGATCAGATACTCTTCAGCTAAATGATTGCCCTTGCGCGCTGCTTCAACAATTTCTTCATCCATCATCGCTTCATAATGATAGAGGTTTCGTTGCGGACTTACTCCCACAGGCATCCCCTCCCAAAGGCCCTTCCCATGAGCTAGAAGCAAGAAGATAGAGCATTAACGCAGATTCATTGGCATTGATAACGCCCATTCCAGTTGGACTGGGCAGAGAAGTGTCATGTGAAATGAGACCAAACCTGATTGTGGTGGAAGTGATTTGGGTAGACAACCACATCACACAACAGGCTGTTAAAGCGCCTGCTCGGCATGGCAGTGGCTCGTCCAAAACACACATTAAATTATACCCAGCCCGTGGCAGAAAGTCAAGCCTGCTTGCAACTGCAGACGCCGGGCGTTTCGCCGCCCTTGGCCCAGCTGCTGCCGCAGTTATTGTACTGCAGCTTCCTTAGCCCTTCTGGTCTGTCTGACCAATGGAACGATCCCCCGTCTGTCGCTGTCGCAGGGCGTCAAAGGTAATGACGGCGCTGGCTGTTGCGGCATTTAAGGACTCAACCCTCCCGGCCAGGGGGATCCCAACCAGGAAATCGCAGTGCTCCAGAAGGAGTCTTGCAATTCCCTCTCCCTCACTACCGATGACAATAGCTAAGGGCCCAGTCAGATCCTGTTCGTAGTAAGGCCTGTCTTGAGAAGAACCTGCGCCACAAATCCAAAGGCCACGTTCCTTGAGTTCCTCAACCGTCCGGACAAGGTTCGTAACTAACGCCATAGGTACGTGCTCAATGGCGCCGGCTGAAGCCTTTGAGACTGTCGGGGAGATTCCCGCAGCGCGACGTTTCGGTATAATGACGCCATGGGCACCCGAGCACTCTGCCACTCGCAGGATAGCCCCCAGGTTCTGAGGATCCTGAATGCGATCTAGAATCAACACCAGAGGACTTTGCCGGCGGCTATCAGCCAAGTCCATAATGTCGGCCAGGCCGGCGTATCCAATAGGCTCACCAAGAGCCATCACCCCCTGGTGGGATCGGGATTCAGCACGCCCGTCAATCACTTCCCTCTTCACCCAGCGCAGGTCAGCGGGACGATGCTGAGCACCGGCCAGATCCACAATCTGCTGAAGGGTGCGATCACGTTTTAGACCCTCAGCTAGCAAGACCTCAGCTACATGAAAGCGTCCCGACAGGGCCTCTCGCACCGGGTTTTTGCCCTCAATCTGGCGGTACGATTTCAAGTCTCCACCCCTGTCTGTCCATCTGCCGTCGCGGCTGTCTTCGCTTGAACCGACTGAATCCTCTTGTAGCGACCACAGCTCATTTCTCCTTCAGAACAGTGGCCGCGGCTAACGCAGGCAGGGCCGGCGGTCTCAAATAGCACCGGAGCTGCATCGCGCGCAAGCGCTAGCATCTTATTTGCCAGCCGCCTGATCTCCCATTGCGCCCGTGTGCAGGTCCTCAGTAGGAAGAAGCTCCCCGTTAACTCACGGGCATTCATTGATAAGATGAGATTTGTGGTGGCAGCTCCCGGAAGAACGAAACGAGCATCTTCCTTAGGGATGCCAAGTTTGATCAGATCCATATAGGCCTGACGCTGCTGCTTAACATGACTATGGAATAGCTTCGCAGCTTCATCCTTACGTTCCACCGTCGGAGGAACAACGTAAGAAAAGTCATCCTCCTGAACATACCGCTGACTTCTCACGGAGTATGACGCGATTCGATGCCTTGTCAGCTGGGCCAAACAGGTTCGACTGATACCGGCCACACTGAAAGTGAATAGCGCGTGCTCCCACGGTGAAAAGTGCCCGATCTCCCTCAGTTTGCGAAGGAGTGTGTGGACCTGGCTGTCCGAAAGCCGGGAGTCCAGCTCAGAGGGGTCTGACTCAGAATAGCAGAGTCGCGCCGAAAGGGCCACAACGCGTTCTGGATCGGGCGTGTGAGCCAACAAGTGAACCCTCAACGCCCTCGCCTCCACCGAACACCGCCGGGCGTATCCTCAAGGATGATCCCCTCGTCCATTAGCAAATCGCGGATCCGGTCGGCCTCACCCCAGTCCCTCTTGGCCCGGGCCTCCTGGCGCTTTTCGATGAGCTCCTGGAGTTCCGGAGTTATGTCCTCCCCCTGGTCCCGAAAAGCTCCTTCAAGGACGCCTAGTACCCCCAACGTCTCGCTATAGACGTCAAGGGCTAGTCGTAGGTCGGCTGTTAGGGACTCCTCGTCGATTAGTGTATTGATCTGCCGGGTGAATTCGAACAGGCTGCCAATGGCTGCGGCGGTATTGAAGTCATCATTCATAGCCACAGCAAAGCCACGGAGGGCTTCCTGACAGGCCTCCCCGACGTTGGCGCTGGACTGATCCCCACCGTCACTGGCGGTTGCGTCTGACTCCGCGCCGCGTTGCTTCAAGAGGAACCTGATCCGGAAGATGGCGTTCTCCAAGCGCTCCAGTCCGGCTGCCGCGCTCTCCACCAGATCTCTACTGAAGTTCAATGGGCTCCGATAGTGGACTGACAGCAGGAAGAACCGTATAACTTCGGCTGGGAACTCCTTCAAAATATCACGGACAGTAAAAAAGTTGCCCAGAGACTTGGACATCTTTTCTCCCTCGATGTTCAGGAAGGCGTTGTGAAGCCAGTACCTGGCAAAGGGCTTCCCTGTGGCTGCCGTACTCTGCGCCCGCTCATTCTCATGATGGGGAAACCGTAGGTCGGCGCCCCCGCAATGTAGATCAATGGTCTCTCCCAGGTACTTCATGGCCATGGCAGAGCACTCCAAGTGCCAACCCGGACGGCCCTTTCCCCATGGACTGTCCCAGGCTGGCTCACCGGGCTTGTAAGCTTTCCAGAGGGCAAAGTCGGCCGGATGGCGCTTGCTATCACCAACTCTGACCCGGGCCCCTGCCTCAAGCTCCTCCAGTGGTTGTCCTGACAGCTTCCCGTAATCCTCAAACTTGTGAACATCAAAGTAGAGATCACCGTCAACCTCATAGGCAATGCCCTTCTCCTCAAGAGCCTTCGCCAGATCAATCATCTCGTCAATGTGCTCTGTTGCCCGGGGATGAACGTCGGCGCGCTTAATGCCAAGGGCATCAGCATCCTCGAAGTAGGCATCGATGTATTTACTGGCTACCTCTGAAACGGTACTGCCCGTGGCCTGCGCCTTGTCTATCATTTTGTCATCCACATCGGTAAAGTTCTGAATGAACTTGACCTTGAACCCCTCATGTTCCAGCCAGCGCCTTATGGTATCAGAGACAACAAAGGCAAAGGCGTTGCCAATATGGAAATAGTCGTAGACCGTTGGCCCACAGGTATACATGGCAACCTCACCGTCCCTGACAGGAAGGAACTCCTCCTTCTCCCGTGACATGCTGTTATACACTTTTATAGTCATTGCGCTTCACCTCTCCTCCCACAGGTACAGGAAGACCCCGGCCAAACATCACCGAGGCCCAGTAGTCATATTATAACAGGCAAGACAAGCCCTGTTCAATCTGGCGCTAAAACTTGGACCACTTCCAATCCAACATTAATGACCCGAATTCGAACCGGCTGCACCCCAGGTCCGATCAGATCAATCACTTCCGCGGCCCCGCGAGACAGGTCAATGATCCTGTTTTCAGAGAAGACACGCTGTCCGCTAACCACCGGGTATGGTCCCCGGTCGTTAATGCGAACAACCACACTGCGTCCATTGACAAGGTTTGTCACCAGCACCATGGAGCCGAAGGGTAGGCCGCGATGGGCAGCTGTAAGCCCGTATTGATTGTAGGTCTCTCCACTAGCCGTTGTCCTGCCGTGAAATCCAGGGCCGTACCATGACGCCAGCCCCTCCTGGACTGCCAGGGATCTGATCTCTGTGGTACCCAGGCAGAGGCGAAGATTATTGACCCATCTCAGGGCCAGGGTTGCCGGATCAACGCCGTTATGGGCAGCGGTGACCGGATCAACAGTTACAATTATGTCACCCTTAGCAGCAACCGCTGCGTAATCGCCCCAGTTCAGAACATGAAGGTCAGCTGGTGCCAATTGATTGTCAGAGAAGGCAGCCAGACGCCGCCGTACAATCTCACCGCGACTGGCAACATCATATCCACCAAAGTCGGCCCTGAGCCGGAACACAACCTCATTATTATAGTGAACCTCCGCAACCTGTATTCCCTTGTGGTCGACAACGCGGAGTAAAACAGGGTGCTCGATGACTTCAACCGCTGTCTCTGCCAGGTCGGCAGCGGCCTCGCAGTGGAGACCGCCGAGGGTGGCCACAAACATAAGAGAGAGACCGACTGACACAGCAACGGCAGCAACGGCCCTGACTCTCGCCCCTTCAATGATAGGTCGCCTCACTTGTCCCTTCCACCTCCTCTGGTTACTCTGAACACGATGATGACCGGGACCGAGGATCTTGGAAACGACTTAATCTGCGTCTTAATATATGGCGCTACGTTAACCTTATGTAGGGAATATGTGGTTACCTCCCCAGCGTCACAAGGGCAACGGCGTGGGCGGCAATGGCGTCTCCTGACCCCAAGGATTCCAGACCCTCGTTGGTCTTGGCCTTTACACTAATTGCAGAGGGGTCCATTTCCATCATATGCCCGAGAGCAAGTTTGATTCGGGGAATGTACGGCTGCAGTTTCGGGGTCTGACAGACTACTGTTGTATCAATGTTGACCACTCCTGCTCCCTTTGCTCTCAGGAGAACCATTGTCCTCTCTAGAAGCAGGGCACTATCAATACCTTTTAACTCCTGTGCCGTGTCGGGGAAGTGGCTCCCAATGTCTCCTGCCGCGATGGCCCCCAGAAGGGCATCAATGATTGCGTGGATAAGGACATCAGCATCCGAATGCCCTACCGGCCCTTTACTGTGGGGGATCTCGACACCTGCCAAAACCAACCTGCGGTCTGGCACCATCCGATGAATATCGTAGCCTGTTCCAACCCTCAACGAATCTTCGCGGGTCCCCTGAGACTCTGCGGGTCGCCCTCCAAGGTCTCCTTGGGTTGTGATCTTACGGTTTTGGTAGTCTCCCTCCACGATCTTCACCTGATTTCCCATGAGCTCTAATAGGGTTGATGTGTCGGTGGCAACTATCTCCCTTTCCTCCGCGTTTAGTATCGCCTTCTGAATCCGGCCTAAGGTGGCAGCCTGCGGTGTCTGAGCGTACCACAGTTCCCCCCTATTCAGGGTGGCAGTCACAAAGCCCTCGCCGTCTACCTTCTTGACAGTGTCAATGGCGGGGACCGCCGCGACTGCCGCCCCTGTCTTCGTAACAGCCCTGACGACTCTGGAAAGAAGGTCCTCAGTAACATAGGGCCTGGCTCCATCGTGAATCAGCACTACTCCGGAGACCGGAAATCCCCTCTTGGCAAGGACAGCAACTCCGTTGGCAACCGACTGCTGCCTGGTGGAACCGCCGGCGGCAAAGACTACCTCTGGCAGTCGAGGCTCACCGTCCTGTCCTGGAGGAATCGAAACTCCTGACAAATTCAGGACCGCAACACACTCTTCTCTCTCCTCGGGGCGAGTAACAACCACGATCAGCTCCATCCCAGGCAAGGATAAAAAGGGGCGAATAGCTCTGGATAGTATAGGCTCTCCATCGACAGGGAGAAACACCTTATTACCGGCTATCCCCATCCTGCTACCGACTCCAGCAGCCACTAGAACTGCCGCCAGGCGGTGATCTGGCTGCTGAGGGGAGCCATTCTCTGTAGTAATGACCATACCCTATCACCCTCTTGCGCGCGCTGCGCGAGTTCATTGAGAGTGCTTATAGAAAGAGGGCAACCCAAAAGCAAGAGTTGGGCTGCCCCCTTGTTAGACAGAATTCACACTATGTGGTAGCTAGTTGCCAACTCGTCTCTGATTTCCACCAGCTTTAGGCTCAGCAAAGATCATGCGTCCGGCTGAGGTCTGAAGAACACTGGTAACATTGACCTTAATGGTGTCTCCTATGTGGCGGTGACCGCCGTCAACCACGATCATGGTGCCATCGTCCAGATAGCCCACACCCTGCCCCGGCTCTTTACCATCCTTTATGACCTGAACAGCCATATCTTCACCAGGCAGAACCACCGGTTTTACGGCATTCGCCAACTCGTTGATGTTCAACACGTCAACGCCTTGAAGTTGCGCTATCTTGTTCAGGTTATAATCGTTCGTTATGATCTTTGCGTCTCGATTCTGGGCTAACTTTAGTAGGCGAGAGTCGACCTCAAGGCCCTGATCTTCATCGACATCCAGGATCTTAATCCTGACCAGGCTGCCCTTTTGCAGTGACTTGAGAATGTCCAGGCCCCTTCTTCCACGATTTCGTCTCAGGGAATCCCCGGAATCGGCCACATGGCGAAGCTCTTCTAATATGAAACCAGGCACGATTAGGGTTCCCTCAACAAAACCGCTGGCACAGATGTCAGCTATCCGCCCATCAATGATGACGCTGGTATCGAGGATCTTCTCAGTGCCATAACCTGCATGTTCCTCGCCCCTTTCCCTGATAGGGCGAGGCAGAACCGTCAGCCAGTTAGCGAAGTCTTCTCTCTTACGCACGGCAACGGTTACACCAATGTAACCAAAGATAACCATGCTTACTGTTGGTAGGACATTTCCCACAAAGGGGATGCTGGACAAGGCCGAACCTAATAGATTAGCAATTATGAGTCCGACAATCAGGCCTATGGAGCCAGCAATTATGTCCTGAACTGGAGTCTTCTGAAGCCGGGATTCTGCCCATGATGTTGACTGCCACATTTTTTGCCAAGCCCATGGGGAAACAGTGAACATAAAAAGGCCGCCAAAGGCAGAACAGAAGACGAGTACGCTCACGCTGCGTATTGGCTCAACATTCATCCAATCACCAATAAGAGCCAGTGCCTCCAGGGGAGGCAGAACAACATAGAAGCCGAACATGAATCCAAACACCAGCCCAATAACGGCTAGAAGCAGTCTTATAAAAAGTCTCAACGCATTCACCTCCCTTCCTCCAGGACCCCGCAGAAAATAAAACACGCCAGTTACCTGACGCCAGGAGTAGGGCCCGCGCATCCGTCACTTGCGGCTCTAGGCCTCATCCTCTAGATCCCTGTCTACAAAGACTGAGTCGAGACGATTACGCGCTTCTTCCTCATCGGTGTTCTCCGCCAATACCAGTTCACTGATGAGAATCTGCTTGGCGCTGTCTAGCATCTTCCGTTCACCTGTGGATAGGCCCTTCCGGATATCTCTGATATAGAGGTTCCTCACTACTTCCGCAACCTCGTAAATATCACCTGTCTTGATCTTCTCCATATTGGCCCTGTAGCGCCTGTTCCAGTTGGAGGACATCTTGCTCTGGTCACCCTCAAGGAGTTCGAAGACTTTGGTAACCTCTGCCTCGTTAATGACCTCCCGGAGGCCGATATCCCCGACGTTCTCCAGGGGAATCATTACTTTCATGTCGCCAATAGGTAGGCGCATGATGTAGTATTTCTGCCTTTCCCCGAGAACCTCTTTCTCTTCGATTGACTCAATGACACCGGCGCCATGCATGGGATACACGACCCGGTCTCCCACATTGAACACTCAATAACCTCCCTTCAGAAGTCTCAAGCCCCAAAAAGGACTAATCTATATGATAACACAAAAGGGAGCTTGGGTCAAAAAAACCAAATATTATATCACGCTATTTTACGCGATGTCAACACAAAGGCCTCCCTCTGCAGGCCTCAAGGCCGCACCGGAGAGTTAAGAGAGAATTCGGGGCTCAAGAGAGATTGTAAAGGCGCAGGGTTTCCAGGCGATCAAATTCCTTTATGAGTGAATCAAACATGTCAATCTCCAGGGTACTGCACAATGCAGCCAGGTAGAACAGGGACCTGCCTATCTCATCCTCTATGACCTCACGACAGTCACCGCATAGCTCCCCAATGATGTGTGTCTGCATGTGCTCCCGCCAATCCTCCAGAGCTATCTGCCCCGGCAGCTCCTGCCGAGAAGCCTTAATCTGGACACACCCACAGTTAGTAACTGCCTTGGTGGTGGCCCGATTAACCCGAGCACTTGCCTCCTGTAACTTTGACAGAACGTCCAAGATACTCTTGTGTCTAACCAAGTAGTTAGCGACAACGTCCTGAAACTGCGCGCAGAGGAGATCCTTCATCTAATCATGTGCCCCCTATCATAAAGCTCCGTAGAGATCTTAGCAGGCTCCCTGGTAAAGGATGTGGATGCGACGGGACTCGAACCCGTAACCTCCTGATTGCGAACCAGGTGCTCTCCCATTGAGCTACGCACCCCTTTAAAAGGGGCTTTTTAAAACGGCCAACAGCCGGTGTTTCCTTGGCATCAGGCAAGTACTATTGTATAGGATTAGTATCCACCGGTCAATTGAGAGGCCAAAACTGCGCGAAGCCCTGGCATCCAACGCGAACGGTCAATGACAGTGTGGCTACAGCTGCCTGTCCAGCATTACCTGCTCCCGAAGGCGCCTTAGTCCATCGCGGATAGACCTGGCTCTGACTTCACCAATGCCGTCGACCTCATCAAGCTGGTCAGCGGTGGCCTCAAAGACATCGTGGAGAGTACCAAACCGCTGGACAAGGTTTTCAATGACAGGCATTGGTAGCCTGGGGATCTTCTTCAGCAACCGGAAACCACGAGGCACCACGCTCTCTTCAAGAAGCCCCACATTCCCAGTGTATCCTAGGGAACGGGCAATCTGATTGCCGTCCATAACGTGGTCAGGGGTCCACTGGTGAAGCTCCTCCATTAGCTCGTCAACGGAGTCTGCATCAGTTTCCTCGTCCCTCATGTAGTCAGCAATGACCAAACGCTGCTCTTCAGGAACACCAAAGACAAGTTCCTCTAACTGCATACTGATGAGACGGCCCTCATTCCCTAGTTCGCTTATGTACCGCTCAATCTCGCGGGAGATGCGGGTTACCATCTCGCCACGCTGCACTGACAGCACAACGTCAAATAGTGTGACTAGATCCTCAAACTCCAGTGCAGACAGGTTTGACAAAGCCTGTTCCAAGACGGACTTGTACTTCTCCAAGGTCTGGATGGCCTGATTGGCCTTACTGAGCAAAAGGGCCATGTCGGAGATTACATACCGCAGCCCCCCTTTGTAGACGGTGATTACATCACGGCGCTGCGAGATAGCAATGACAAGCGCTCCTGTCTGCTTGGCTGCCCTCTCGGCAGACCTGTGCCTGATACCTGTCTCATACGAGGGAATACTGGGTTCCGGTATCAGCTGCACATTGGCGTAGTGAATCCGCTTGGCATCCTCGCTCAGAATAATTGCACCATCCATCTTGGCCAGTTCATAAACCCGGGTGGGGGTGAAGTCTATGTCTAAGGGAAATCCTCCCTCAATTAACTCCATCACCTCCGGCCGATCAGAGACCACTATCAGGCTCCCGGTCTTAGCCCGAAGGATCTGTTCAAGCCCCTCGCGAAGTGTCGTTCCCGGAGCAACCTGTCTCAGGATGGATCGGAGCTTCTCGTCATGATGAACACCGAAAGATGCCAACTGGCGCCCCCCCTTTTTACATCTACTAACTATATTCTAAGATGCTAGCCACGGCCTGAGCAAGGGTCTTTATAGGGACGATATCCAACCCCTCTGTTGGCCCCAACGCCTGACTTCCACTGTAAGGCAGTACAACCCTGTCAAATCCTAGTTTCTCTGCCTCCCGTAGGCGAGATGCACCGAGACCAACCTGGCGGAGTTCACCTGTCAGCCCAACCTCCCCGAATGCCAACAGGTCCTGAGGAATAGGGGTGTCCTTAAGGCTTGAAGCGACTGCCAATGCAACGGCTAGGTCCGCTGCAGGCTCCTGAATCCTCAAACCGCCAGCAACCTTGAGATAGACGTCGTGACTGGCCAATTCACCTAGCCCCACCTTCTGCTGAAGGACCGCGATCAGCAAAGATAGGCGGTTGACGTCAATCCCACTGGCGGTCCGCCTTGGCAGCCTGAAACTGGTGGGAGCCACAAGGGCCTGAACCTCTATTAACAGCGGTCGCGTCCCCTCAACGGCGGCAGTAACTGCCGACCCTGGAACACCCGGGACCCTTTCAGACAGAAACTGAAGGGAGGGATTCTGTACCTCTGCCAATCCTGAGTCAGTCATCTGAAACAGGCCCAGCTCATTTGTTGACCCAAACCGGTTCTTGACAGCCCTGAGGCTTCGATGGTTATGATATCCGTCGCCCTCAAAATAGATGACAGTGTCGACAATGTGCTCCATAGTCCTGGGCCCGGCCAGTCGGTTTTCTTTTGTCACGTGACCCACCAGAAATGTTGCGATGTTCTGTTCCTTGGACAATCGCATCAGGAAACCGGTAGATTCGCGGACCTGGGCCACAGATCCCGGGGCAGACGAAACATCCGGATGACACAGGGTCTGGATTGAGTCAATAATCAGGATATCGGGGCTTGCCTCTGCCACCAGTTCCGTGATGTCTGCAAGGTCAGTCTCGGTGGCCAGCAGAAGCTGAAGGGGGTCTATCCCCAGCCGTTGCGCCCTCATGCCCGTCTGTCGAAGGGATTCCTCGCCCGATATATAGAGAACAGTTCCCTGGTGTGACAGGCTTGCCGCCGCTTGGAGAAGCAGGGTGGATTTTCCTATGCCTGGAGAACCGCCGATGAGTACCACGCTCCCTGGAACAACACCACCCCCCAGGACACGGTCAAACTCTGGCAGCCCTGTTGTGAGGCGCTGCTGCGCGGCATCTGGTTCCAGGAGGGCGATTGACTGGAGCGGCACCAGGCGGCCCCTGGCATCTGCGGGGCTATCCTTTTCAAGAGAACGGAGAAGGGCCCGACCCCTGCCTTTTGCTGAGGAGGAAGATGCTGCGTGACTGGTCCTCACCTCCTCGACAAGGGTGTTCCAACTGTCGCAGTTAGGGCACTTCCCATACCAACTGGCTGTTTCGTAGCCGCAGTTCTGACAGGTATAGAGCGCCTTATCTCGGGCCATAGAAGGTGTCCTCCCCAGTGCTAATCTTCCTCTTCTCTTTCATCTGCTAGTTCTTCTTATCTTCGCCTTCAGCGGTATCTGACGACTTGCCCTTGGATGGGCCCTCTCCCTCTGGGTTTTGGCCCATCTCCCATCTGGCCGCAAACATCTCGCTGTCCAATTCTTGGGGCTTCATGACATCGTCTGGAGTCCCATGAACCCGACCAGCATCGTAGTCGTACTTCTCCTCCCGCCAGTGCTCATAGCCGCAGGAACCGCATCTATAGAGAACCTGCCTGATCCCCTTCTCCCAGATTGCCCTATTGTCCCGGTTGACCCCAGGTTGCTTCAGCACCTTGGAGTCCGCTGCCACCAGGGGTTGACGGCATTCCGGACACCTTAGAGAGAAGAGGGCTGGAATGAGATGACTGAATACAAGGTACGTGACCACCGACAGCCCTGCAAGCCACATAAGGTATTCTACCAGATTGCCGACCCATCCTGCAGTTGCTACCAGATGGTGAGGAACAACAGACCAGTGCGCCTTGCCATGGATTATCAGCATGAGAATCCTCCTTCTTTGCTGGGCGCAATGGCGCCCGGGACAACCAATTGGATCACTCCATCAGGGTTTGACAGCGGTGCAGCACCTCTGCGGCTGGGGTTGGTGCCTTTTGCAAGGTATTCTATTTTGTGGCACCGCCCTCCTCCTTGATGACCCTGTTGCGCCGGGTTGGAACCTGACAGGAAGGAAATGACTATGTTAGGGAGAAGGCTTTGTGAAGCAGTAACGCGATATGGAGGGTTTCATCAATGAGCATTCTTAGAACTGGTATTTCCGTTAAGGACATGGACCTTCGGAACCGAATTGTCATGCCTCCAATGGCCAACAATCTCGCTACCGACAATGGTCAAGTTGTTCATGAACTAACCGAACATTATCTCCGCCGGGCCAGGGAGGGTGTGGGGCTGATTGTGGTGGAACACGCCTATGTTCATCAGACGGGCCGAGTCAACAGGAACCAGCTAGGTATACACAGTGATTCTCTGATAGCCGGGCTAAAGCAGCTGGCCTCTGAGATTCAACAGACGGGAGCCCGGGCAGCGATCCAGCTTACGCATGCTGGTTGCGCCACCACTAGTGAGGCAACCGGCTCTGAGGTCTGGGGAGCATCGGCTCGTTCCCATCCCCGTAGGGAAACATCACCCCGAGCCCTGACAACGGCTGAGGTTGAAGAGCTGGTGGTGTTGTTTGGGGATGCCGCTGAGAGGGCCAAGAAGGCTGGCTTTGATTCCGTGGAGATCCACGGAGCCCATGGATACCTGCTTAACCAGTTCCTATCACCTCTGACCAATGACCGAACCGACAGGTACGGAGGCGATCTCAGGGGCAGGGCCACCTTCCCGCTGGAGGTCATTGGTTCTGTTCGCCAGGTTGTAGGTGATGACTTCCCCCTTATGTACAGGCTGGGAGTGGATGACCTCATGCCAGGCGGGCTAACAGGGGCAGATACGGCTCAGGCAGCCAAGTGGTTCTGCGAGGCCGGGGTCGATCTGCTTGATATCTCCGGTGGCTTTGGCGGCTACGGCATTGTTGACGAAGAGCCCGGGTTCTTCAGGCAGTATGGCCGGGTACTGAAGAAGGCAGTTCCTGCCGTGATAATGGTGACCGGAGGGATCACCACCAGCGCTTTGGGGGAAGAGATCCTGCGGGCTGGGGATGCCGATCTGATTGGGGTTGGGCGCGCCCTCCTCAGGGATGAAAGTTGGGCGAGCAAAGCCCTTTCCGGCCAGATCTAACCAGCTTCAATAAACCAGTATCTGAAAGGAGTGGTGTGACAGTGTTATCAGACAAGCTTCTGAAGGCGATGAACGAGCAGATGAAAGCGGAGTTTTACTCGGCCCACCTGTACCTTTCAATGGCCGCATACTGCGCCGATGAGGACCTCGATGGTTTCGAGAATTTCTTCATAGCCCAGGGCGAAGAGGAACGGTTCCATGCCATGAAGTTCTATAACTTCATTAATGAAACCGGCGGCCGAGCCGTTGTCTACGGCTTTGAGGACCCCCAAGCAGACTTCAAGTCCATTGAGGACCTGTTTGCAACCAGCCTGGACCACGAGAAGAAGGTTACCGCCCTGATTAGTGCGATCATGGACATCGCCCAGGATGAGCGCAACTACGCGGCTATCAGCTTTCTCAACTGGTTCGTGGATGAGCAGGTGGAGGAAGAAGACATGTTCTCAACGCTGTTAGGGAAGGTGAAGCGTTTTGGTTCTGGAGACGCTCTCTACCAGCTTGACAAGGAACTGGCCCAGCGCGTCTTCAGCCCGCCTCCAGCGGAGGGCGAATAGGGGAGCCTTGCAGAAGAAGTGTAAGTGAAGGAACGCAACGGAGGGATCAAAAAGGGCCGCGCCAGAAGTGGCGGGCCCTTTTGTTCATGCCACATTGCTATGAATCTTCTTGATCCTCGCCCCTTCACCTTCTCCTGAGGGTCAGTTCATCCCCTTCATCCCCAGTGGTGTCCACCAGGACATTACCGCCCTCTTCAAACTCACCCTCCAGCATCATCTCGGCCAGCCTATCCTCGACCATGCGCTGGATGGTCCGCCGCAGCGGCCTGGCTCCGAAGGCGGGGTCGTAGCCCTTGTCTGCCAGGACTGCCTTGGCTTCCGGGGTAACCTCGATCTCCAGACCGTGTCCCCTGAGACGCTGGCCAACCTCCCTCAACATCAGGCTGACAATGGAATTGAGGTCTTCTCGGGTCAAGGCGTGGAAGACCACCATCTCGTCGACCCGATTGAGGAACTCAGGCCTGAAGGTCCGCTTAACTTCGTCCATAACCTTATCCTTCATTGCTTCATAGCTGCGACCATCATCCTCTGTCGGGCGGAACCCAAGGCTGGTGTTTTTAATCAGGTTAGCGCCAACATTAGCCGTCATGATCACAACGGTATTCCTAAAATCAACGGTCCTGCCCTTGGAGTCTGTTAACCGCCCATCCTCCATTATCTGAAGCAGGACATTAAAGACCTCTGGATGAGCCTTCTCTATTTCGTCCAGCAACACTATGGAATAGGGCTTTCTCCGCACCGCCTCCGTCAGCTGACCGCCTTCATCATGACCAATATAGCCAGGGGGTGACCCAACCAGGCGCGAAACGGTGTGCCTCTCCATGTACTCCGACATGTCAAGCCTTATGAGACTGTCCTCGTCACCAAAAAGGGCTTCTCCCAAGGCACGCGCCAATTCCGTCTTGCCCACGCCCGTTGGACCAAGGAAGATGAAGCTGCCGATGGGCCGCTTTGGGTCCTTCAGGCCTGCGCGGGCCCTTCGAACAGCCCTGGCAATGGCCTCTACTGCCTCGTCCTGGCCGACAACCCGCTGGTGAAGAACCTCCTCCAGTTTGAGGAGGCGCTCGCTCTCTTCTTGGGCTAGCTTGGACACGGGGATCCCGGTCCAGCTTGACACTACCTGGGCGATGTCCTCGGCGCTGACAACCGTATCACCTGAGACCTGATTGTCCTTCCACTCCTCAGTCCGCTGTTCCAGCTGTTGAGTTAACTCCCGCTCCTGGTCCCGCAGGCGGGCTGCCTCCTCAAACTCCTGCCCATTGACTGCCGATTCCTTCTCCTTACGGACATGCTCAAGCTCTTTCTTGAGATCTTTGACGTCGGGTGGAGCCGTGAAACTCTTGAGCCGCACCTTGGAAGCAGCCTCATCCATGACATCAATTGCCTTGTCAGGCAAGAAGCGACCGGTAACATATCTGTCAGTGAGTGTAGCAGCGGCATCGATGGCTTCGTCGGTTATCTTGGTCCGGTGGTGAGCCTCATAGCGGTCGCGAAGCCCCTTCAGAATGGCTATGGTATCCTCCACAGTGGGTTCATCAACCATTATGGCCTGAAAACGCCGCTCCAGGGCTGAGTCTTTCTCGATGTGTTTCCGGTACTCATCCACGGTGGTAGCGCCGATGGCCTGGAGGTCACCTCTGGCCAGAGCAGGCTTGAGAATGTTGGAGGCGTCTATGGCACCCTCGGCTCCACCAGCGCCAACGATTGTATGCAGTTCGTCAATGAACAACACAACGTCGCGGTTCTTCCTGATCTCATCCATCATCTGCTTCATGCGCTGCTCAAACTCACCACGGTACTTTGTGCCAGCCACCATTGCCCCCATATCAAGGGATATCAGTCTCTTATCGACAAGGGTCTCGGGAACCCTTCCCTCAACAATGCGTTGGGCCAACCCTTCAGCGATGGCCGTCTTACCCACCCCGGCGTCACCAATGAGAACCGGGTTGTTCTTCGTGCGGCGGCTCAGAATCTGGATTACCCTCTCAATCTCTTTGTCCCGGCCAATCACAGGATCTAACTCACCCTGCTCTGCCATGTCCGTCAGGTCGCGGCCAAAGTTGTCGAGGGCTTCACCTCCAGCCTGCGGTTGCTCTGTGGCCCCCGCTCCAAATGGATTGGCAATGCCTCGCGAAGATTTGGCTGGTCCTCCTTGTTGTCCACCGTGCAGTAGCTGAACGACCTGGCTGCGGGCCTTTCCCAGGTCGACACCTAGCGAATTGAGAACCTTGGCGGCCACTCCCTCTCCCTCACCAACGAGTCCCAGTAGAAGATGCTCTGTACCAAGGTAATTGTGACCCAGTTTCTGCGCCTCCTGCCTGGCCAGCTCCAGCACTCTTTTCACCCGGGGGGTCGGGACTAGTTCGTCAGGGCCAGATACCCTCTTGCCACCGACCAACTCCTCGACCTTCCCCCTCACTCTGCTGAGCTCGATGCCCAGAGACTCCAGGGCCTTTGCCGCCACTCCCTCTCCTTCTTTAATCAAGCCAAGAAGCAAATGCTCTGTACCGATGAAATTGTTCCCCATACGCCGCGCCTCTTCGTTGGATAGCTGTAGCACTAACTGCACGCGGCGCGTGTACCCGAAACCTGGTCCTGCCATCCTCTACTCCACCTCCACTGATATGCATCCATGGCCTGCCTTCATCAAATAGGGTCAGGCCTTCTCAGTCTTCTTCAGCCTCTCTCTCATTATCTCTGCTCTCCGGAGGTCCCGCTGGTCCGAAGGGAGCGGCCCTCCTGAACACATCTGCAGGCAAGCCGGCCTGGTGAGCACTATCAACTCGTTAATCAGCTTGGGCGGTATATCCTCTACTATGCCCAGGTCCACGCCTAGTCTCAGGTCCGATAGAAGCCTGATTGTCTCCTCGGAATTCGCTATCCTGGCATTCTCCAGCACGCCGCGAGCTCGGAAGATTCTGTCCTCAATGTGGACACCCAACTCCTCTTGAAGCATGGTGCGGGTATCGCGCTCCCTATCAATGACCTGTTGGGTTACTCCTTCCAAGTTGTGAATGATCTCCTCTTCCGAGTGCCCCAGGGTAATCTGGTTCGATATCTGAAAGATGTTCCCTGAGCCCTCACTACCCTCACCGTAGATGCCCCTTACGACTACCCCAAGTTTGCTGACGGCGTTAAAGACCTGAACCGCCCGCTTTGACAGCGCCAGGCCGGGCAGGTGGACCATGACTGAAGCCCGCATCCCTGTACCGACATTAGTTGGACAGGACGTCAGGAACCCAAAGGGTTCCTTGTAGGCGTAGGACAGCCGCTCCTCAAGAACATCATCAAGGAGTGTGCAGTGCTCAAGGGCCTTATTGAGCTGCAACCCCGGATACAGGCACTGTATTCTAAGGTGATCTTCCTCGTTCACCATGATGCTTACGGCTTCATTCTCACTAAGCACAACGGCAGCTGGCTTACTCTGCCTGGCCAGGAGAGGGCTGATCAGGTGCTTCTCCACCATGACCTGTTTCTCCAAGTCGGAGAGATCCTGCATCTTTGTCAACTGGAAGCCTTCCTGCCGGGGCAAGACCGCCACGGCGCTTGACACCTGGCCTATCACCTGGCTGGCCTCTTCAGTGCTAATGCGTGGGGGAAAGGCGGTTGCCTCCAGGTTGCGGGCGAGCCGGATTCGGCTGGAGATCACAACGTCAGAGGCTGGACCAGTACCCTCCATCCACTTGCTGAGAAAATCTTGCTGGTACATACCCATCATTGCTCACCCCTGTCGGCCGCCGAGCCAAGGTTCTGTTCCAGTTGTTTTATGCGATCCCTGAGCTCTGCGGCTTCCTCAAACTGCTCCTGCTGAACCAGGCGCTGCATTTCCTGCCTTAGGCTTGTAAGCTCCCTCTGGGCGCGAAGGGATTTCCCCGCCCGTTTGGGCAGCTTGCCCTGGTGTTGATTAGCTCCGTGTATCCGTCTGACCAGAGGCTCAAGCTTCTCCTTGAACTGGTGGTAGCATTCCTTGCATCCCAACAGCCCCGTGTGAGCGAATTCCTGATAGGTCAGTCCGCACTCCTTACACTTCAATTCTTCCCTGGGCCTGCTTGTGGTGGACGGCGCCCAGGGCGCCATCTCATGCTTTAGTAGGCCTGTCAGTAGGCTCTGCAGGGAAAACTCCGGGCCTATCCCAAGGTCAGCCCCCTGGTGTTCTTTAGCGCAGGCCTCGCACAGGTGAGTCTCTCGCTTCTGGTTGTTGATAATCGTAGTCACCTTTACGGTGGCTGGGCGCTTACGACAACTCTGACACAGCAAAGGCGCCCCCCCTCTCTTCCTGAAAGAACGTCACTTCGACCCTCCGTTACCGTTACCCTCACAGTCATGGTGTTTCAGGGCTTCCAACAGCATGCCCCTTACCAGGCGGGACCTCAGTTGGTCGCGCGTTGGTAACTCAATCCGGAGAATGTCACGATTAATGGCCCGCAGCATTATATCTCGGGCAACCTTGTCAAGCAGGCCCTCTTCATAGAAGCGAGCAATCAAGTCAGACGCCGCCTTTTGATCAATTCCCCCTACTAGCGCCTTACTGATATTTGTAACAATATCTGGGTTGCCTTCCGGCAAGGACAGTCTGATAATGCGAATGTAGCCACCGCCACCCCGCTGACTCTCAATAACATAGCCTCGCCGCGGGCTAAACCTTGTCCGGAGCACATAGTTAATCTGGGATGGGGCGCAGTTGAAGACGTCGGCCAGTTGATTGCGCTGAATTTCTATTACATCGTTGGCGGTTGCCTTGAGAAGCTTCTTTATGTGCTCTTCTATATAGTCTGATAGGTTCCTGACGATTGCTACCACCTCCCGTCAGCTCGCAACTAGTTTAACCCGCTTCTGCCCAGGTATTATCACCGCAAGCTCTGACTTTGACCATCTTTGACTTTCAGCACCAGTATATCGAATGCACCCTCAGATGTAAACCCCTTATGGTGTCTTTTCCCTTACTTTCCTCCCACCAAAAAAAGAGGAGCCCCGATGCACAGGGCTCCTTATCATTCCAGTTGACTAGCTATCAGTGGCTCAAGCCACTAGAGGGTTACTCGTCTTCAGCCTTCTTGGCCTCAGCGATGACCGAATCTGCTACCTGCGCTGGAACCTCCTCGTAGTGGTCAAACTCCATTGTATAGGTGCCACGGCCCTGGGTAATTGACCGTAAATCGATGGCATACTTCTGCATCTCCGCCAGGGGAACTAGGGCCTTGATCACCTGGGTTGCGCCCTGGGGTTCCATACCCAGGATCTTGCCCCGCTTCTTATTGAGGTCACCCATAACATCACCCATGAACTGGTCTGGGACAAGGATCTCCACCTTGTAGATGGGCTCAAGCAGAACTGGATTGGCCTGTTCAAAGGCTTTCTTGAAGGCTAAAGAGCCAGCAATCTTGAAAGCCATCTCTGATGAGTCAACGCTGTGGTAGGACCCATCAAAGACCGTGACCCTGACGTCTACAACGGGGTAGCCCGCTAGCGGGCCCTCGTCCATGGACTCCCGAACTCCCTTCTCCACGGCGGGGATATACTGCCTTGGAATCGAGCCGCCGAAGATATCGTCGACAAACTCAAACTCCTCACCCCGCGGAAGTGGGGCCATCCTAATGAGACAGTGGCCAAACTGCCCGCGGCCGCCCGACTGCTTCTTGTGCCTACCCTCTGCCTCAACCTCAGACCGAACAGTCTCTCTATAGGCGATCTTCGGTGTCTTCATTATGACGTCTACCCCGAACTTGCGAGCCAACCGCGCAGTGGTGACATCCAGGTGCTGTTCCCCCATGCCGGAGATAACCAGTTCCTTGGTGGTGCTATCCCGAACAAAGGTAAGGGTTGGATCTTCCTCGGCCAGCCGGGTGAGACCAGAACCGATCTTCTCTTCATCGCCCTTGGCCTTAGGCTCAACAGCTACGGCAAATACAGGCTTCGGGAACTGAATGGGCTTAAAGACAATTGGGCTACTCTCAGCACAGATCGTGTCACTGGTGGTGGTCTCTGCTAACTTCGCTACAGCAGCCAGGTCGCCAGCATGAACTTCATCTACCGGGATCTGCTCCTTCCCCTTCATGAGGAATAGTTGACCGATGCGCTCAGTGGTCCCCTTGCTCGCATTGTAGACTGAGGTGTCTGATTTCAAGGACCCTGAGTAGGTCCGGAAGAGAGTCAATTTGCCTACATATGGATCGGCCATAGTCTTGTAAATAAGCGCTGAAAAGGGCTCTCCCTCACCGGCGGTCCTTGTTACTTCCTCGTCGTTCTTGGGGTTTATCCCTTTCACTGTGATCCCAGCTGGGGCTGGCATAAGTTCAGTAATGGCATTCAGCAGCAACTGGACGCCAATGTTCTTTGTGGCTGAACCGCAAAGAACCGGAACTACCTCACCTTTTGCAGTCTGTGTAGCGAGGGCGCTAGCAACTTCCTTATCAGTTAATTCTTCACCTTCAAGGTATTTCATTAGTAGCTCATCGTTGGCTTCGGCCACACCCTCAACAAGCATCTCCCGTAACTCATCTACCTGGGCTGCCAGCTCATCAGGGACCTCCCCAACGGTGGGTTCCTTGCCGCCATCCCAGATGTAGGACTTTCGAGTCAGCAGATCCACAATGCCCTTGAAATCCTCTTCCTTGCCGATGGGAACCTGAATTGGGACAATATTGTCGTCAAAAAACTCCCGCATGTCATCGAGGACCTTTTGGAAGTTGGCATTTTCACGATCCATCTTGTTCAAAAATGCTACGCGGGGGAGCTCATACTCATTGGCATAGCGCCACACAAGTTCCGTCCCTACCTCCACACCGGAGACGCAGTCAAGTACAACAACGGCTCCATCAACAACGCGAAGGGCCGCCTTAACCTCACCGACAAAATCGAAGTATCCAGGGGTATCCACTATGTTAATCTTGGTGTCTTTCCAGACAGCGGGGGCGGTAGCCGCGTTAATACTTATATTGCGATCGATCTCTTCCGGGTCGTAGTCCAGAGTGGCATTGCCATCATCAACCCGCCCGAGACGATTGGTTGCTCCACTGTCAAACAGCATCGCTTCCGCTAATGATGTCTTGCCTGCGCCGCTGTGGGCAATGAGCCCGACATTGCGCAGCTTATCTACGGCGAACTTCTTCATAATGAGCTCTCCTCCTCAACTAAGGTCAGACAACCTTCAATGTTTCTACAGAAACATCACGATTCCTGCCTACACCCGGAAGTGACGGCGGAATCGTGTTACCGTCCCCAACTCTATCAACATTGGTTATGTTGTGTGCCGCTTTCCATATATCTGGCTTCCCTCTATATATTCTTCTGTCAAAGGGAAAACATTCCTGCCACACCAGTCGGGTGTGACATATGGAGACCTGTGGAGGCCTATGGAGCCGAGGCATCAGCACCGGCAGGGCGTAGAGCGCCCTTGGTGTACCTGTTTCCCGCATTCCAGAGCAGCCATTCCCCCACCCCGATCGCGGCGGCGGCGTCAATCTGAGCCCTCACCTCTTGGGGACCGTAGGGCGGCTCTTTCCAGCTGAAATCCTGCAGCCAGGGCCTCATCACCGCTCCCGTACCCTCTATACGAGGCATGGCATAGGACAGACTGGCGAATACCACCCCGTAGGGGTTGGCGTTTGGGTTGTCAAAACCGAAGGACCCTGAGTAATAGTGAGAGGGATAAATCATTGGGCAGACGATATCCACAGAATTGGCCACGTCCTCCAGGACCTGACCGATGCCACTGTCATGCTTGGTGGAGAGGATAATGCCAAAGACGTCTGCAGACACGAAGACTCCGTACTTCGAGAGCCGCTCCCTGGCGTGACTGAGAAAACCGCTAACCGATTCTGACCTTGTCTCATCATACCCCTCGTGGTTGATTGCGGAGAGGTCTCCTTCGGTAGGAAACCTTACATAGTCATACTGGACCTCGTCAAAACCCAGTCTTGCCGCCTCAAGGGATAAGGCAAGATTATACTCCCATACGTCGCGCTGACGAGGGCTTGTCCAGTTGATTCTGCCCGTATAGTCCCGCCACGGATTGCCGTGCACGTCCTCCACCGCCAACTCCAGCCGGGCGTTGGCCAGAATTGGGTCGTAGAAGACAACCTGGCGGGCGATTACATAGATCCCGTTCTCTTTCAGGGTCTTAACTACCCACTGGAGGTCATCGATGCTAGTGGTGACAGCGCCCAACTCCTGAAAGGCTTGAACCGAGGTCTGGTATGTGGTGCGGCCTGAACGATCTTTGATGTCAACGACAACCGCGTTGAGCTCGGTTTCCTTCACCAACTGCACAAGCTCAAGGAGTTTCTCTCTGTTTCCAGCTGTCAGTCCTGTCATGTAGATTGCCCTGGCAGGAATCATCTCTCTGCTGGGTTTCCCCTCAACAAGAGCAGAGAAGGTGTCGGCCCTGGCGAGGGCCTGATGGTCCTCAAGAAAAGGAGACAAGCCGCCGGCCAGTAGAGGGGTAGCCCGATCAATGGCCGCCGCGGCTGAGACCTCAAGGTCGTAGGGGGGTGCAGTCTTCCTTTGCTCCGCAGGAAACACCCTCTCCAGGAGGGGAAGAGCCCGAACCAGACTGGGCCTCAGGATCTTACCGCTGGGCGAGAAGGCCAGGCCTACCAGTAGCGATACCCCTAAGAGCAAGGCCAGGACCACCACGGCTACCGCGGTGCCCCACTTGATTACGCTCTTCTTGTTGGTTCGTCGACTTAACTCGGTCATATCAATTCCCCTCGTGACCCCTTGGTTCAGGTTGGCCAGTGTTCATATCAGCAGTTCTGAAACGTTAACACCAGCAGATTTGACACTACCCATGTATATTTGTCGCATCACTGTTGAAACTCCTGCTATAGCAGGTATTTGAAATAGTGTAAATGTCGGAAAAAGGGATAACCATTGGATTTGGCTAAGTGTTAACGAAATAAATGACCACCCGGTTCTAGTTGGAGGTCTCTCTGTGTCTGATCCAGACCCCAGAAACAAACTTAACGAGCTTTCAGGATCCCAGTGGCTCTACTTTACCAAGTCTCTCCTGACAACTAGTTACCCACGGGAGTTCTCCCATGACCTGCGGAAGGCTCATGGCGCCAACAAGCCACCGCGCCTGATGCAGCAGCTGATTGAGTTCTTTACCAAACCGGGAGAGCTAGTCCTGGACCCCTTCGCGGGCGTTGGCGGCACGCTAATTGGAGCATCGATATGTTCCGAGCCCCGTAAGTGCTTGGGCATCGAGATAAATGGCAAGTGGAAGGCCATCTACAAGCAGGTGTTGGAAGAGAACCCCGAGGTCGCTCCTCAGGAGCTTCTTGTAGGAGACTGCTCGCGGCTGCTGCCAACGCTGCCGGACAACCACTTTCACTTCATCGCAACTGACCCGCCCTATAACACCCACCTGGAGCGTACGATGTGCGATGGCCGCTATGAAGAGGACTACCCCAACCGCAGAACCGACTATGATATGGCATCTCCCCATGGTGAGGATCTAGCCAATCTATCATCCTATGACGAGTTCCTGGACGCCATCGAAGGGATTCTGCAAGAATGCCTGCGGGTACTAATCCCCGGTCGATATATGGCAGTGATCCTCCGCAATGCCTATCAGAAGGGGCGGTATATCTTCACCCACGCCGATGTTGCCAACCGCGCCACACGAGCTGGATTTAGGGTCAAGGGAGAGGTTGTATGGCATCAGACCGGCTCCAGGCTGAGGCCCTACGGTTACCCATACGCGTATGTTCCTAACATTGTTCACCAGTTTATCCTCATCATCCGCAAACCCCTCAAGTAGCTTCCCCGGTGGCAGCAGCGGCTCTACTGCTTGTCTCTGCCCCTGGGTAGCAGTAGTATCTGGGGCGCTCCAACTACTGGATGCTCAACCTGGATGACCTCACATCCATAGACATCCGCCAGGTTCTCGGCGGAGATGACCCTGCTGATTTGCCCTAAAGAGTGGATCTGGCCCGCCTTGAGCATTACGGCGTCCTGACAGTAGACCGCCGCAAGGTTAATATCGTGGACTACCATGATAGTGGTCACCGCATCCTCCTGGTTAAGGCGCTGGATCAGATCAAGTATCTCCAGCTTGTGATTGATGTCAAGATGAGCCGTTGGCTCATCCAACAGAAGGACGCGCGGTTCTTGGGCCAGGGCTCGGGCGATGACCACCTTCTGGGCCTCTCCACCACTTAGGGTTGAGTAATGACGATGAGCGAGACTGCTGAGGCCGACCCGATCAAGGGCCCTGGCGACCACCTCTACGTCAACCCGGCCTTCCTGGCTGAACCGACTGATATAGGGATTCCGGCCCATCATAACAATGTCCCAGACAGTAAAATTGAAGTCAACGACAGTCTGCTGCGGTACCGACGCTACCAACCTGGCCATATCCTGGCGAGGGATCCGATCCACTACAGATGACCCAATCCTCACTGTCCCTTGATGGGGTTTGATCAGGCCCTGAATCGCCCGAAGCAAGGTGGTCTTCCCCGAACCGTTGGGGCCCATAAGGGCTACAAATCCTCCAGCCTCAACTGGGAACGACACCCCTTTGAGCACTGCCTCATCACTGTAGCCAAACCAAATGTCGTCTACCACCACCGGCATACTTGCGGGTGGTGTTTGTGTTTCGGCTAATAACCTAACATCTGGACCTGTCATAACCTGATCACCTACAGCATCTGACTTCGACTTCTGTACAGGATGTACAGAAAGAACGGGGCTCCCAGCAATGCGGTGACTATTCCGACGGGGATCTCACCTGGAGCTAGGACGGTTCTAGCCACGGTGTCAGCCACCAGAAGAACAATGCCACCACTCAGGGCTGAAGCAGGTAGGAGGAGGCGGTGGTCAGGGCCTATAATCAACCGGACAATGTGGGGAGTGATAAGGCCCACAAAACCTATGATTCCGGAGACAGATACAGCCCCCGCCGTCAGCAAGGCTGCGCTGACCAGCAGCACCCGCTTGACGGTCTCAACCTCAACGCCAAGCTGATGAGCGGTGTCCTCGCCCAGCAGCATTATATTCAAATCTCTGGCAAAGAACAGGACAACCATTCCACCAATGACTGCATAGGGAAGGATAGCCATGATCCTGGTCCAACTGGTAACCGCGAGGCCACCCATCATCCAGAAGAGAATTGGCCCTGCCTTCTCCGGTCTGATGAATATTGCCATAGACACCAGGGCCGTAAGAAAACTACTTGTAGCGATTCCAGCCAGCAGCAGCCCTGTTACAGGTACGCGTCCATTAACCCTGGCCAACCTGTAGACAATGAGTACTGTGGCGAGACTAAAGATAAAGGCAAGGATCGGAACGGTGCTCAAGCCCAGCAAATAGAAGTTTAGCCCCAGGACCATTGCAAGCACAGCTCCTAGAGCGGCGCCGGAAGACACTCCTATTATAAAAGGGTCTGCCATGGGGTTGCGAAACAGGCCCTGAAAAGCCGCCCCCGCTAGCGCCAGGGCACTGCCGACTACTACTCCAAGAATCACCCTCGGGAGGCGGATCTGCCATATAATCGTTGTGTGCATGTCTGAGTTCAGGTAGGGGCTCAGGTCAACATCGATGAAGGGCAGTCGATCGAGGAGTATGAGAAGGGTCTCCTTTGGAGGTATGCTCACACTCCCTACACTGCAGGCTACCAGCACAATGACGACAAGCAACAGCGTCAGAGGGATTATTACCCCCGTCACCCTGGACTTTCTCATCTTTTTAGAGGCACTCACTACAGTGTTCAAGAATTTGGCCTCCCTGCTTACCTACGGACCTGCCGGCCTACCGACCGCCCATCAGCTCCTGGCCTGGATTCCCCGACGGACTTCCTACTTCAGGGCATCAGGATACAGGCGCTCCACAATACTCCGGAGGGCCTCCACCAAGCGGGGCCCGGGCCGAGCAACGATGTCCTGATTAAGAAGGTAGACCCTGCCATTCTTGACGGCGCTGATGTCCTTCCAGGCCTGCTTCTGGCCCTGATTAAACCCATCAATAGTCTCCTGGAAGGTAGTGAGGATAACAGCTGGATCCCGTTCTACGATGGTCTCCAAGGAAATGCTGGTCCAACCCGAAAGGTCACTGGCAATGTTTTCAGCATTAGCCCTGGTGATCAGGTCATCAATAAAGGTGCCAGATCCAGCCGTCATAAGGGACGGTTCCTGCCACCAGACCTCATAGTAGACTGATACGCGTTCTGGTTCGGGGATCCCAGCGACAGCCTCCATAAGGGCTGCTATCTCAGCCTCCATCGAAGAAGCAAGCTCTTCTGCCTGTTCCTCGACGCTCAGCAGTTCCCCATAGAGCCGGACTGTATCGATTACCTGGTCAATATTCTGTGGATCCTTGACATACACAGGCACCCCAAGCTTCTCCAACTCCGGCACGACGTCCTGGCTATGAACGCTTACGATTAGATCGGGATTAAGTGCAACGACCTTTTCATAGTTCATGTTAAAGACGTCGCCAACCCTCTCTTTACTGAGGGCCTCATCAGGGTAGTTGCTGAAGTTGTCTACCCCAACGATCCGGTCACCTACTCCAATGGCAAACAGGATCTCGGTGTTACTGGGAGCGATGGTTATGATTCGCTGCGGCTCTGATGCAATAGTAACCTCGACGCCGCGATCATCCTCAACAGTGATTGGATACACAGTCCCTGCCTGCTGCTGGCCAGTACCGTCATCAGGCGCCTCAGCGGCTGGCTGACCACAACCTGCGGCGGCAAAGGTAACAATGAACACGAGTACCAAGAGGGTGAAGGGTGATTTACGCTTCAACACTGTGGCTGTACCTCCCTAGGGTTCTCCATGAATCTCCTTGCTTCAGAACAGTCAATGTGACATTAAAAGAGCCCCAACCTCCGTTGGGGCATCATGGCCGAGATAGGCCAAAAGCGTTCGGTCTCTGCAAAGACCGTACCCCCTTTCACGCGAAGGGTTTACACGGCGTAGAAAGGCAGGTCTCCTGGCTTCCGCATCATCGCCATCCTGTGTCTTCCCATCCGTCATGGACAGTGACCTTTAACAGAACAGCTCCCCGGTTACAGTGGCGGGACCGCGCCGGACTCTCACCGGCTTCCCTATTCTCCCCTGCTGGGACACCTCTCCACTAACATCTGTTATTGTTTTCACTAATTATAGCAGAAGGACTAATGCATTTCCAGTCCTGTTAATATAGCAACCCAAACAGACCTCATTGAGCTAATTATACCAGCCGCGGCCGGAGCCGTACCTGAAAGGGGGATTCCGGAGAAGGCTCCCCACCCCGACAGGCTTGACCATATACCACCCCTAATGTAAGCTGAGAGTAGCCTTCAGAGTATTATATCTTCAGAGATTAGTTGAAGCAACCACCCCCCCAGATACCGCCGCAGGTTACCCTTGAGTTCACAAACAGACAGCTATTCAGCTGCTATGCAGCGAAATGGAGGGTATTAAACTATGAGAAACAGGCTTTTATTAGTTGTCGCGGCATCCTGTTGCTTCACTGTGCTGAGCGTGGTTGTGGTGTTTGCCACAGCTCTGGCCGCTGAATCTGAGGTGTGGGTGAGTGCTGAATATAACCAGGACACAGAAGGTTGGGGAGTGACCAGGTTTTCGGTCATCCAGGATGCAGTCGACGCTGTAGCGGGGGACGGAACGGTTATTGTCGGCGCAGGCACCTACTACGAGAATGTTACTATCGGGAAAGATATAACCCTGCAGGCCACGGATCCGGCTGGCAACGCGCCTGTTGTTAATGGCGGTGGAAGCGGCGATGTGATTAGCCTGATTTCAGATGGTATCACCGTTAGGGGCCTGGGTTTGGTAAATGGTGACACGGGAATAGGTGTACACTCCAATGGCAACACAATCACCCAGTGCCAGCTCATGGACAACCAGTGGCGTATCATGGTCCGTGGCTCTCAAAACACCATCACAGGGAACACCCTGATTGGAAAGGGCGAGGGGATTGCGCTGTATGACGGGGCCCGCAATAATGTGATTAAGGATAATACAATCATAGGTGATTCTCCGGGTGGGTATGGCTGCACCGGTATCCGACTAGTGTATTCACCCTACAATGAAGTTGCCAACAACAAGATCGAGATGTTCAGGGTGCACATTCTACTGCAAGGTTCTGATCACAATGTGATTAGCAACAATGCGGTATTGAAGTCATGGGAGAGTTCCTACCCCGGTACAGCGGAGGATCATGCCGGGATAGCGCTGTACGCATCTGACCATAACACTGTTATTAACAACGACATTTCCGCCACAGCAGCGTCAGGCATCAGGTTGCTGGGTGCCTCTTCCAACAACACTCTCAAGGCTAACATCATAAACAATATCAACCATGCCGGGATTGACCTGTATTACGGGTCGAAGAATAACAGCATTATTAACAATGATGTTACAGGCAGCGGTTACGGCATCATCCTGGATCACGCTTCAGAAAATGTCCTGTCCCGAAACATCTTCCGAAACAACTGGCAAAATGCCTTCAATAACAGCAGCAACGCCTGGAGCGAGGACGGAATTGGAAACTACTGGGGGGACTATGAAGGGCCAGACGTAACTGGAGACGATATCGGGGAACTATCGTACAATATCCTGCCAACCGGCAAAGACAACGCACCCTTGAGGGAAGTTCCGAACATTCAAACGGAAGATGCCCCGGCTATCAAACAAGCCCTCTCAAAGGAAACTGATGATGCTCCACTGGAGATTACCACCGAGGAAGTCTGGGACACAGAGAACCGCATAGTTGAACAACGGGTAGAGATCAAGGACGGGGGAAGACTGACAATCACCGGCAGCACTGTTGCTCTGATGAATACAATAGTTGTCCGGGGAAACGGCAGTCTGGCGATTGAGAATAGTGAACTACAGGTTAAAGTCGAAAGTTTCGTATTCATCGACATGAGTTCAGAGGGAAGTCTAAGAATCGTCAATAGTGTCATTGACGGTAAAGGACAGACAATCGTGGTCCATAATGCCAGCGAGCTTCATATCGAGGGGTGCGAATTCAACAGATTGGGAGGCTGGAGTGCGGGAATTGAGGTCTTCGCTGAGAATGCCGGAATCACCATCAAGGATAACGCTCTCAGAGGAAGCTACGGCGCAGTCAGCCTTCAATCCGTCCAAGGCTACAGCATAACGGGTAATACTTTCGCTGACTCCCTTTCAGGCATTACCAGCTTCTCAGCGGAGGGAAACATCACAAATAACACTTTCTCCAACATGGTTAATAGTGGCTTCATAGCAGTTGGTACCAGCAGCAGCACTGTATCGGGGAATGAGTTCGCCGACATCTGGGGACCCGCTGTGGCCATATTACCGGCCTCACTGGAAGACCGCTCTAAAGGCAATCTACTATACGAGAACAGCTTCATTAACTGTAGTGTCTACGATGAAGAGAAGAACCAGTGGTATTATCAAGGCAGGGGCAACTACTGGAACGACTACAGCGAGAAACACTCAGAAGCCAGCCAGCACCCCCAACACCAGGGCGTCTGGAACACCCCTTACCTGATTCACGGGCACGACCAGGACAATTTCGACCTTTACCCGCTGATGGCTGAGGCGGACATACCAAGCAGCTGGGCAGGGGCAGAAATAGAGAGGGCAAGAGAGTACCGACTGACAACAGACAGGGTCGTGAGGGCCTATCAAACCGACATAACCCGCGAGGAGTTCTGCGAGCTGGCCGTCAATCTCTACGAGGCCCTAAGCGGAGAAGACGCCCAGCCAATCTCACCAAACCCCTTTACAGATACCGACAACCCGGAAATCCTCAAAGCCAATCAACTGGGCATTGTCAATGGTACTGGAGGCGGGCTCTTTGCGCCTAATGACCCCATAACCCGGCAGGAGCTAGCAGTGATGCTACTCAGAACCCTTCAGGCGGCCAGACCTGAGTGGGACTTGGACACGTCGGGCGCAGTCAGCTTCTCAGATGAAAGGGAGATAGCTTTCTGGGCCGTTGACGCTGTGGGGTTTGCCAACAGACACGAAATAATGAGAGGTGTGGGAGGCAACAGGATTGACCCCGAAGGCAAGACCACAAGGGAGCAAGCCATAATAATGGTGACGAGGATGTATGGCATTTTTGCTGAGTGAGAGGAAGCGGCCACTCGTACTTGTCCGGGCCGGAGACTCTTAGAACTCGATTGTTTGATAACACGTTCTAGAGAGGGAGGAGTCGAAATGAAGATCTGTGATGCTCATAAGCCCCTATAGCCTCCTACGGTGGTGGTATGTACTCACTGGTCGTCCGCGCCCGGGCGCGGAGAGTCTGGGTGAGTAGAAAGAGTAGACTCTCTGTGTCATATGACACCACAGTCAACAGCAGCTAATAGCAGTCAATAGATTCCATAATAAGTCAATGTTATACTAAGGATGGCAGGTAGTTGGGCGTCGCCTAGCGAAGTTGTCATCTGGGCGTCGTCGTGGCCGCCGCGTATAGCCGTTGAAGTACAACGCTATACCAATTATGGATTTATGAAGCAGGGCCTGCGCTTCTTCCATGGACTTGACGGAGCGATCCATACTAGTAGCATTAAGAGTAGTACTAGTGGACTCAGCCGGGCCGTAATAAAGAATGATGTAATCTGACCAGACGCATTCTGTGTCTCCTTCCCATAGGTGCTGAGTCACATGCAGGATCTTCTCGTATTCAGGGAGGAAATGGATGTGCATAAACTTGTTATCTTCTCTCCAATATACTTGGTAGAATCCATATGGCTGAATCGCCTTACCAACAAGTGCTGTACTGACTTCCGATTTGTCGTGGAGATTCGATATATGCGACGATCCGCCCACGACCGTATGAGTGGTTGCATAGTTGTAGGTCTCTTGCCAATCGACATATACTCCGGAGGGGCTGGCTGAACGAACTTTAACGCTAAGCCGGTGCCAGAAACTGGCCATGCAAGCCCAAGGAGATGAGGTGTTGTCGTGGTAT
>LADL02002725.1_pt1 | contig 31459 bp, 26 predicted proteins | sample 619721 | NCBI WGS metagenome assembly LADL02 (sample SAMN03397408, study PRJNA257561) | rock porewater metagenome | biome: terrestrial; feature: Opalinus Clay rock; material: porewater; isolation source: Opalinus Clay rock porewater BRC-3 borehole | place: Switzerland: Mt Terri URL, St-Ursanne ...
TGGAGAATAGGGATCAGGTGCTGGGAATAGTACTGACTCACGGGCACGAGGATCATATAGGGGCGCTTCCATATGTTCTCCGTCAGCTTAATGTCCCGGTGTACGGCACCAGGCTTACCCTTGGGCTGCTGGGTGGAAAACTCAAGGAGCAGGGTATTGAAAAGGGAGTGGAGCTTCGTACAGTTAAACCCAGGGACACTGTACAGATTGGTCCGTTCAAGGTGGAGTTTATCAGGGTAAGCCACAGTGTTCCCGATGCGGTGGCTCTGGCTATTCATACCCCCATTGGAACAATAGTGCATACTGGTGACTTTAAGGTGGACCATACCCCTGTAGACGGGGAGGTTTTAGACTTCTATAAATTTTCCCAGCTTGGCGAAAAAGGCGTACTGGTGCTTATGTCGGATAGTACCAATGTTGAGAGGCCGGGTTATACCTTATCGGAAAAAAGTGTTGGGAATATACTGGATGAAACCTTCAGGCAGGCAGGGGAACGTATTATCATGGCTACTTTCGCCTCAAATGTTCACCGGCTGCAGCAGGCTATCACCACGGCTCATAGGTATGACCGCAAGGTGGCCATCGTGGGCCGGAGCATGGTAAACGTGATAAGCATTGCCCATGAACTGGGATACCTTAACATACCCGAGGGTACCCTGGTTGAGGTGGAGGAGGCCGCCCACCTTCCCAAGAACAAAGTTCTGTACATTTCTACGGGCAGCCAGGGTGAGCCCATGTCGGCCCTTACCAGGATGGCCTATGGAGATCACCGTCAGGTGGATATAATTCCCGGGGATACCATTATTATTTCAGCAAGCCCCATTCCTGGCAATGAAAAGCTGGTGGGACGGGTAATAGATCATCTTTTCAAACAGGGCGCCCATGTGGTGTACGAGTCTGTTTCCGGTGTGCACGTAAGCGGTCACCCCAGTCAGGAAGAGCTGAAACTGATGATTAATCTGACCCGGCCCAAGTTTTTTGTGCCCATCCACGGCGAGCAGAGAATGCTGATAAAACATTCACGTTTGGCCAAAGAAATGGGTATTCCATCAAACCATATATTTGTTTGTGAAAACGGACAAATACTGGAATTTTCCAAGCGTTCAGGCAGGCTGGCCGGAAGGGTCACTGCCGGTAGGGTTTTGGTGGACGGGCTGGGTGTGGGTGATGTTGGAAACATTGTGTTACGTGACCGTAAGCAGCTTTCCCAGGATGGCATACTGATTGTTGTAGTCAGTATCAGTAAGGAAACCGGGCAGATTATTGCCGGTCCGGATATTGTCTCCAGGGGATTTGTTTACGTTAGGGAGTCCGAGCAGCTGATGGAGGAAGTCAGGGATAAAGTCAAGACCACTCTGGACAAATGCACCAACAGAGGCATAACAGAATGGTCCAACATTAAGTCCCAGGTAAGGGACTCCCTGGGAAAATTCCTTTATGAAAAAACCAGGAGAAGGCCAATGATATTACCAATCATCATGGATATATAAAAACAAAAAAGAGAATACACGGGTTAAAGCCCGTGTATTTTTTTGCCCGGAAAAGCATACTAAGGAAAATGAAAAAATGGAAAACTAAAAATGAACTCTTTAGCAAGCATGCCTACTACAAGGAGGATTAGCATGGAGCAATACAGGTCTTTTGATGAAGAGCCCGGGGTGTTTCCCTATTCCCCCGATATCGATCCGGAGCCCAGCATTGAGCCGGATCACAGCCCGAATGACCCTCAACATCCCGATGAAGACCATTCCAGGAGCCCCCGGCGGGTGCAGGGCAGGCAAAAGTCAGGGGTAGATTCCATAAAAGAACTGGGTACCATACAGATACCGGAGGTAAAGAGCAATATTCACAGCATCAGTATTGTGGGACAGATTGAAGGCCACCTGGTACTGCCTCCCCAGAATAAAACCACCAAGTACGAGCACATAATCCCTCAGCTTGTGGCCATTGAGCAAGCCCCCGAGATAGAAGGACTTCTACTGATACTCAATACCGTGGGCGGGGATGTGGAGGCCGGCCTGGCCATAGCCGAAATGATAACAAGCCTTTCCAAGCCCACGGTTTCCATAGTGCTGGGAGGGGGACATTCCATCGGAGTGCCGATAGCAGTAGCAACAAGCTATAGCTTTATTGCCGATACAGCCAGCATGACCATCCATCCCATCCGCCTCAACGGCCTGGTTATAGGTGTTCCTCAGACCTATGAATATCTGGATAAGATGCAGGACCGTGTGGTTAACTTTGTCACCAGCCATTCAAAAATAAACTCCGCCCAGTTCCGGGAGCTTATGTTCAGGACAGGGGAGTTGGCCAGGGATATTGGCACCGTGCTCATTGGCAAAGAGGCGGTGGAAAAGGGACTTATCGACGAGGTGGGCGGCGTCAGCAGGGCTGTGGCCAAACTTAAGCAGTTGATTGCAGACAGAGCAAACAATAAGGGAGTGACCCTGCAGTGATTCTTTGGACACCAATGCAAATGGAGCTGGTCCTGGAAGGCATAGAAAATATGACTTCCCCAAGTTATTGCCAGATATCCTACCGGGGTGTGTCCATGTTGGTTGAAAAAACGGATGGCGGCAGGAAAAGGATTGCCCGGCTGCTTAGCACCAATCCGGCGGATTACCTGAATACTGACTACACCCCCGGAAAATATCTGGATGACTGACTCTGTAATACGAACCAAATAAAGTTAATAAAAAAAGGTATCCAATTAAGGAACTTTTTGGCCATCCCCGTTGTCAAAGCAATTATAGAGTATTACGAAAGGGGGCGGGAACGATGATTTTAAAACTGGTTATTGCTGTATTGTTCCTGTTTGCCCTTAGACTTATCGACCCGGAAAAGCAAACCTGAAAAGCCATAAAAAAACCGCCAGTAAGTAAATTGGCGGTTTTTTTATTTATAAAAATATTATACAAACTGCCCAACCGCCAGGTGTCGAAATTGGTGGTTTATTCATGTTTTGGTGGCCCGGGTGGTTAATTCTTTATGGACTCACGGCATATAATGTAATGGTTGGCAAGTAGCGGGATTACCTCAGTTCCATGTTTGTCAAAATTCAACAATGGAAGGAGTGTTTGGCATGGACTTTTGGAAGAGACTTGAAGTACACCGTTCTATAGAAAAAAGACTGGCCTGGGAAGGAAGTTTCAATGATTACCTGTCATTACTGCAGAAAAGCCCCTATGTATGCCAATTGGCCCATTCACGGATATATGAAATGATCAAAGAGTCGGGAGTACAGGAAACCGCGGGGGGAAAAAAATACAATTTCTTCAAGTCAGAAATATTTGGAATAGACAGTACACTGGAAAAGCTGGTGGAGGAATATTTCCATCCGGCCGCCCGTAGGCTTGATGTCCGTAAAAGAATACTGCTTCTGATGGGCCCGGTAAGCGGGGGCAAATCCACCCTGGTGGCTTTGTTCAAAAAGGGGCTGGAAAGATTCAGCCGGACCGATCAGGGCGTTTTATACGGAATCAAGGGATGCCCCATGCATGAGGAACCCCTGCACCTTATTCCAAAGGAACTGAGGCCAGAGTTTGAAAAGGAATATGGTGTTTACATCGAGGGAGAACTTTGCCCGGCCTGCCGGTTGATGCTGGAAAGTGAGTATGGCGGAAAAATTGAAAATGTTCAGGTGGAAAGAGTATTTCTTTCAGAAGAAGGCAGGGTTGGTATTGGCACATTCACCCCATCTGACCCCAAGTCCCAGGATATTGCCGACCTAACAGGCAGTGTTGATTTTTCCACCATCGCGGACTTCGGATCAGAGTCCGACCCCAGGGCCTACCGCTTTGACGGGGAGCTCAACATAGCCAACCGTGGTATTATGGAATTTCAGGAGATGCTCAAGTGCGACGAAAAATTCCTGTGGAATCTGTTGTCTTTGTCCCAGGAGGGTAACTTCAAGGCTGGTCGATTTGCTCTTATATATGCCGATGAGCTTATAGTGGCGCACACCAATGAGAACGAGTATAAATCCTTTATCAGCAATAAAAAGAACGAGGCGCTGCAGTCCCGTATTATTGTTATGAAGATTCCGTACAATCTGCGAGTCAGTGATGAGGTTAAAATTTATGAAAAGCTTATTAAGCAGAGTGACTTGAAGGATATTCACATTGCGCCGCACTCTTTGAGGGTGGCCAGCATTTTCTCTGTGCTGTCACGGCTTAAGGAGAGTAAGAAGCAGGGGATGGATCTGCTGAAGAAGCTTAAGCTGTATGACGGGGAAGATGTGGAGGGGTTTAAACAGAAGGATGTAACTGAGCTGCATAATGAGTTTAATGATGAGGGTATGAGCGGGGTGGACCCGAGGTATGTGATTAACCGGCTGTCCTCGGCTTTGATTCGGACCACCACCCGGTGTATTAATCCTCTGGATGTTTTAAGGGGGCTTAAGGACGGTCTGGACCAGCATGCTTCCATCAGTAAGGAGGAAAAGGAGAGGCTGTTGAACTTTATTTCCACTGCCCGCAAGGACATGAGCGCAATCATGGAAATAAAGAGGACAAGCCTCAGTATCGAATTTAAAAAACGAGGTAGAGGAATAACCAATTAAAATAAAGCCAAAAAATTGATGAACTAATCGGTGTTGTGCAAAAAGATTCTGTGTAAATAAATCACTGCTGAAATAGTTCTTGTTTAAATTTGGCTACGGAAGTAGAATTATTAGTGGGCCTAATGCCTATATCGTAGCCTCATAACTTTTATTATTTCGCATTTTGTCAAAAGTAGTGGAGGGATTTGTGTATAGGGATATCGAATTTGCGGGAATAATCGTCTAAGTCACGGGTCAGGAATTCAGTGGAAATGACCATAGGATTTATTTGGAAAGTTTTTTTGGCAGGAAAAAGGGCTTGTACATAGAAAAACATGCCTCTTAGAATGTATTATAAGGAACGAAAATCTGGGAGGGCGATGAATTGGAAAAAATTGCTCCGGTATTAATCCTTGCATTTGGTGTTATTTCAGGGCTGGTCGGGGTTTTAATGCTTATGGGGGCCAGGAAGAATAAAATGGATAATAAAGACAGGAAAGCCAACTTTTATGGGTCCATTTTTCTATTCATTATTGCGATAATGTTCATAGCGGGGGGATCTTCATTATGGCTTTCAGCGAAAAAAATCCAGAAATCGATTGAAACTGTTGGACCTCAGGTTCAAAATGCAGTAACGCAAGAAGCTGCATCCCCAACAAAAACAACACAGGAAAAACCGCCGCAAACCCAGGAAAAAGTGCAAACGGAACAAAATATTAAAAAAGCAGAAGCCGAAAAGGCAGTTGAATCTTTTAACCAGGCACAGAAAGCTTTTAGTACGGTTTTAACTTCATATCAATCTGAAATAAAAAATATTAGTAATGGAAAAATTGGTTTAACCTACTATAATGATTTAGACAAGCTAAGTCAACAATCTCTGGATTTGTTCAAAAATGTTCAAAATATGGATGTGGCAAAGCAATATATTTTTCAAAAACAAATTATGATGACTGCGGTTTTATACTTGCAAGGCTCAATAGATAGCTTAACAAGTTATACGGATAATAAAAAAATTGGTAAATTTACGGAAGCTCAGGAGCTATTGCAAAAGGCTGGTGAGTCCAATAAGCTTGTGACCATTGCTGTTTCAAAACAAGCATTAATTGATGGGTTCAACCCACCACAGGTTAAAGAATCGCAATGATCAAGGCATGCCTGGGTTACCACCCTGATAGCTGGAGCAAGTGGGGACAGTTACTATTATTTACCTGTTACACATTTTAGACCTATATGTTATAATAGGTTTCCGCTCAGCGCCGGATGGAGCAGTTTGAAATCGCCTTGCCGCTGTAGCTCAGTAGGTAGAGCGCATCCTTGGTAAGGATGAGGTCACCGGTTCAAATCCGGTCAGTGGCTCCATTCTGATTTGGAGGGGTTCCCGAGCGGCCAAAGGGAGCAGACTGTAAATCTGCCGGTGACACCTTCGCAGGTTCGAATCCTGCCCCCTCCACCATAAAGCCGGGTATTTACCCTGCTTTTTTCTTTTCTGTTATTAATTGTTTACAAAAATTGATATAATCCATTTAACACTGCTTTCCTACAGCGACTTAACCATTAATACCTATATGTTAGCTAATAAATTGCTTCCCAAATTTTTTAATCCGTTCTTCAGCACCAAGATGGCACCAGAGCTAAACTAAAAATTTTTTTAAATATTTTTGACTTCTGACACTATTAATGTTAACATTGCTATATCCATAAATTAGGTTATTAATCTTTTCCCTTTCTCATATCCATTTGGTTTGGGATAAAGCATAATATGAAATCCTAATACCGTTGGATAAAAAAATCGAGGAGGGTTTTTTCAATGGTTCAAGACCGTAACCTGACATGTCGTGACTGTGGATCGGAGTTTGTTTTTTCTGCATCGGAACAGGATTTCTTTGCAGAAAAGGGCTTCACCAATGAACCGGGTCGCTGTCCGGAATGTCGGGCGGCACGTAAGACACAGAACAGAAGGGGCAGTGGACGTGACAGCGGCGGCGGCTATTCCCGCCAAAACCGTCAGATGTATCCGGCTGTTTGCGCCACCTGCGGGAAAAATACCGAGGTGCCTTTCCAACCCAGGGAAGACAGGCCCGTATACTGCAGGGACTGCTACCAGCCTTCGCGCTACTGAGAATTTAACGTGTCGCAAATAGGAACCTGCTGTATGAACCTTATACAGCAGGTTCTTTTTTATTAATGCCGGGAGATGCTTTCTACACTCAGACGAACGGTAAGTCCTGGATATCCGGAGACGAAAATCCTTCTCTGTATATCTGCCCGTCGTTTAGTCTTATTCACAGAATAAGCTGCCCGGTGGGGACAGCCTTTTGATAATATGCTACATAACCGTTATACTGATCAGACTTTAAAACTGGGGTTCAACATATTATGCTCTTCGAAATACCACATTGATTCCTGAGTAGCTACTGATGGGTCGGTCAAAAGCATCTCACAAAACCGGCTCACCAACTGATCATCCCATTGGGTGCCAGTACCCTCTCTCAATATATCTATGGCCTGGTCCTGATTGAAGGACTTTCGGTAAGGCCGGTCGCTGGTTAAAGCGTCAAAGGAATCGGCAATGGCCAGTATACGGGCGCCCAGGGGGATGTCCGCTCCCTTTAAGCCATCAGGGTAGCCTGTTCCGTCAAAACGCTCGTGATGATGCCTTATAAATGGTAAAATAGGTTTTAATGACGTTATGAAGGAACATATTTTTTCACCGGCCTCCGGGTGACTTTTGACAATTTCAAACTCACCCTCATCCAGTTTTCCCGGTTTTAACAAAATGCTGTCTTTGATGCCGATCTTTCCTATGTCATGCAGAAGCCCTGCCATTCTTATATGGTTGCGTAGGGTTTTTACCAGGTAAAACCTTTGGGCCAGCTTTTCGGCGTAAAAGGCCGTTCTATTAGAGTGTCTTACACTGTATTGATCCTTTGCTTCCAGGGCTGTGGTCAGGGAAATAACCATGTCCTGGACACTGTTCAATTGGTTTTGCATAACACTTCTGGACCTCAGCAGGTTTCTAATGCGGGTTACCAGCACCGGAGTGTTATAGGGCTTTACTATATAGTCGTCAGCCCCCTTCTCCAAAAACTTTATTCTATCCTCGTCTCCGACCCGGTCTGTTACAATGATAACAGGGGTGCTTTTGGTCTCTTCGGCATTTTTTATTATCGACAGTACCGAATAACCATCAATGCCGGGCATTATACTATCCAGCAGGATCAAGTCGGGTTTTTCTTCATGTACTTTTTTTAGGGCTTCCCCACCGTTATTTGCTTCGATTACGTCACAGTCCTTAAGCTGGATTTTCAGTAAAGCAGCGATGGCCTTCTGGTTATCAACAATAAGTATTTTACTCATTTGCATACACCTTTTGTTTTCCCCGTCATTGTCTTAAAGAAGGTTTTATAATTCATAGTGGGAATTTGGTTAATAATAGTATAGAATGAATAATGTTATTGTCAAATATTATATTTTTTTATACATAATCCTCTATTTTGTTATAAAAATCTAAGAGGCGGAACCTTATAATGAAAAAAGATGCTCTCTGGACAAAGGATTTTGTACTAATCTGTCTGGCCAACTTTATGGTTTTCACCAGTTTTTATTTTCTACTCCCCACCCTGCCGGTTTTTGTAACCGATGTGCTTAAAGGTGACGAGAGTAACGTGGGGTACATAATTGGAGTGCTTTCTCTGACTGCGGTTATGGTCCGGCCCCTGTCTGGTTTTTTGCTGGATGCAATGGGAAGAAAAAAGATATTGTTTTATGCACTTATTGCCTTTTCCCTGGCTATGGCAGCATATAATTTCATCACTGGGCTTGCACTTCTTTTTATACTGAGGGCAGTACACGGATTTACCTGGGGTTTTGTTACCACCGGGGCAGGAACGATTGCCGCTGATGTGGTTCCCCCTCCCAGAAGAGGTGAAGGACTGGGTTATTATGGATTGTCAAACACTCTGGCCATGGCGGTGGGCCCCGGCCTTGGACTTTATATATTAAATCTGTACGGGTTTAGCCCGCTGTTCTCGGCCAGTTTCGCGGTGGCCGCCGCAGGACTAATTTTTGTGGCCGGCATAACCTACCGGGAGAATAAAAGCCAGGGTAAAATAAAAATAAGCCTGGACAGCTTTTTAGAACCCAGGGTGTTTTCGTTGTCTGCAATACTGTTTTTTGTGGCGGTGGTATACGGGGGAATAGTATCCTTTATAACCCTCTATGGCAAGGAACTGGGCGTAAATAACGCCGGAACCTTTTTCCTGGCCTATGCCCTCACCCTTGTGGTGGTAAGGCCGATTGCCGGAAGGGCCTTCGATAAAAACGGTCCCGGGCTTATTATGGCTGTGGGTTTTGGGGCCGTGTCACTATCCTTTGTGCTTCTTTTTGCAGCACACGGAAACGTGATGTTCCTGCTGTCAGCAGTGGCCATGGGAATAGGTTTTGGTACGGTACACCCCACCATAATGGCCATGGCCATAAACAGGGTGGCGCCATACCGCAGAGGTGCTGCCAACGGCACAATTTTCAGCGCCTTTGATTTGGGAATTGGAATAGGTTCAATCATACTGGGGTTTGTTTCAAAAATGATTGGACTATCCTATATGTACTTATCCTGCGGTTTTATAATTTTGATACCTCTTATAATGTTTTACCTGAAGGACGCCCGGGAATACAAAGAAGATTTAAAAAAAATAAATAATAAATTGCCAACATCAAAATAATTTGATATGATATCTCTATGGTAGACACCGTTAAAATAGCTCGGGCGCTAAGCGACCCAATTCGTTATAAGATAATGACCCTGCTGGCCCAAAGTCATCTTGGGTGTTGCCCCCTGCCCGGCGAAGATGACCGCCGGCCGGGGCTTTGCAACTGTGAACTGATGGCGGATCTGGGTCTAATACAGTCCAGGGTGTCCTACCACATGAAAGAACTATCCGATGCTGGACTGGTAATCGAAGAATCCAGGGGCAAATGGAAGGTCTATTTTATCAATACCAAAATTTTGCAAATGTTTATCGAACAAATTGATAAAGACTTTTCTCTGAAATAATTTTTTTACCTGATACATCAAAAAAAATTGATACAAGGAGGGATCATCATGAGCGATAGCATAAGAGAAATAGTGCGGCAGAAATATGCCCAGGCCATTACAGGTAGAACTTCCTGCTGTGGGGAAAGCGGAGGGGGATGCTGTTCCGGAAAGAAGTTTGATGAGGCCACCAGAATAATCACCAAGGACCTTTACAGTCAGGACCAGATGGAAGGCCTGCCCGGTGACGCCTTGGCAGCCTCTTTTGGATGCGGCAACCCCACCGCCCTGGCAGAATTACATCAGGGTGAAGTAGTACTGGACCTGGGAAGCGGGGCCGGCCTTGATGTGCTGTTGTCGGCCCGGAGAGTGGGCCCCACCGGTAAAGCCTACGGCCTGGATATGACTGATGAAATGCTGTCCGAGGCAAGGTCAAACCAAGTAAGGTCAGGCCTGACTAACGTAGAATTCCTAAAGGGGCATATTGAAGACATACCTCTGCCGGACAACACGGTGGATGTGGTTATCTCCAACTGCGTGATTAATCTCTCGGCAGACAAGGACCGGGTTATCCGGGAGACATTCAGGGTTATGAAGCCCGGAGGCCGATTTGCTGTTTCAGATATTGTGCTAACCCGGCCCCTTCCCAAGCAAATACAGCAGGACCTCATGGCCTGGTCGGGCTGTGTGGCAGGCGCCCTGCTGGAAGAAGAATACCGGGAAAAACTGACTTCAGCCGGATATACAGACGTAGAGGTGGAAGTAACCAGGAGATATGACCTGACGGATCCTATGGCATGTGAAATACTCCCGAACTTATCCGAATCCGACAGAGCCAGCCTGAACGGAACTGTGGTCAGCGCCTTTATTCGGGGCAAAAAGCTGGCAGTCCTGTGACTAAGTCTTCTAACTTCTCACATCTCACTTCTCGGTCAGGGGGTTGAATATGAATAGCTGTGATAGGGCGGTTGCCAATTTTAATGAAGGTTTATTATGCTCCCAGTCGGTTTTATCGGCTTTCAGTGAAAAAATGGGTATGGACCGGGAAACGGCCTGCAAAATCTCCACACCTTTCGGGAGCGGCATGGCCCGCATGGGGGAAACCTGCGGGGCTGTAACCGGCGCCTTTATGGCAATTGGGCTCAAATATGGAAACATATCCGACTGGAGAACTGAAGATAAGGAAAAAGAGAATACTTATCGTAAAGTTGAGGAATTTGTAAAACAGTTCAAATCCCGGAGGGGCACCATAAAGTGCAAAGAACTTCTGGGCTGTGACCTGAGTACACCGAAGGGAAGAAAAACTGCCAATGATGCGGGACTTTTCAACTCCCTATGCCCCAAATTAGTGAGGGATGCTGCAGAAATACTGGAAATAATACTATAATGCTCAATATAGAATTAAGAGTAAACCCCTGGAACTCTCCGGGGGTTTACTCTTATGGAGGTGTAAAATCAACAGATTTAAAAATGTTAAAAACTCAAATACAAAACCTGATAAGAATATTTATTTATAAAAGGAAATTAAGGGATATGGAGCGAAAATAATCACTTCAAATATATATTAGGGCTATACAACCGGGCTTATTTCGAACAGGAGATGAAACGCCTGCAGGGAGGCCGATGGGACCCGGTAATCAATTTGACCCTCCACTGGTGTCCAATGTTTATACTGGTGTTGAATCTAAATAAAATTAAACAATAAAACTATTATCGGGAAGGTGTTTAAAATAGATATAGTAAATAGATTTGCACTTTATTTTAACCAATTGGATTTACAGGATCTTTTAATAAAATTGATGCTGTCCCTACTGTCAGTGGTCCTTATAATACTGGCAGTCAAGGTTATCAACCAATTCCTTACAATTATAATTGAAAAAAGGAGGCGGAAAGAAACAGAAGAGAGATCAATAACTTTAAATGGAAACTTTATGCTTTCCCTGGGACTACTCTTAAGGACCGTGATCTTTTACAGCGGTATTTTTGCCTCGGCAGTGATTATACTGGAAATATTCAAGATAAATCTTGTTTCCCCCCAAGATTTTAAAAACATAGGGCTAATGGCGCTAAAAACTCTGGGGGTGCTGGTGGGTGCCCGGCTAGCGGCTAACTTTGGGCGCCTGGCTGTTACCCAGATGTTTTCCAAAGAGGGTTTCATTAGGGGTCGGCGGGCACAGACACTGGAATCACTGGTGAAAAATATAATCACCTACCTTGTTTTTTTCATGGCGGGTGTTATGGTGCTTCAAATTTTTAATGTAAACGCCAGCGCCATTCTGGCCAGTGCAGGCATACTGGGGCTGGCGGTGGGCTTTGGGGCGCAGAACCTGGTTAAAGACATAATCGGCGGCTTTTTCATTCTTTTTGAGGACCAGTTCGCAGTGGGAGATTATGTGGAGGCCGGGGGAGTAACCGGGGTGGTGGAGGAAATAGGCCTACGCACCTGTAAAATACGTATGTGGACCGGGCAGTTGCATATTATTCCCAATGGCGGAATAACCAAAGTGACCAATTACAATCGTGGTCACATGATGGCAGTGGTCACTGTGGGAATAGCTTATGAGGAGGATATTGACAGCGCTATAGAAGTATTAAAGAGGGCATGTGAAGTAGCCCACCGGGAAATTACTTCAATCATGGAGATGCCGGTGGTGCAGGGAGTGGTGGCTCTGGGTGATTTTTCGGTCAATATAAGGACGGTGGCCCGAACCGTACCCGGTGAGCAGTGGGCCGTGGAAAGGGAACTTCTAAGAAGATTTAAAAATGCCCTGGACCATGCGGGGATTGAGATACCCTACCCCAAAAGGGTAATCACCTACAGGGAGGAACAAATCAGAGAAGTGGACGGGCATAGGCTGTAAAACACAGCGTTGTATAAAGTGGTGAGGGGCACCTGAGTTGCTTTAATTAATATCCAAGGCTCTACAAAGCATAACCACAGCCTCGCCCCGGGTCGCCCGTTCCTCAGGATACAGCCGATCAGGGGTCCTGCCGGAGATAATTCCCAATTTTACGACCACCGCCATTTTTTCACGAGCCCATAGCGGAATGTCTGCAGAGTCTGTGAACCTGCTCAATATTTCCTCAGCTTTGAGGTCTTCCGGTACCGGGTACTTAACTTACTAACTTATTGCAATATTACCACCGCCAAGCAGTACAGCGAGGGGGAAAACTGACAAATAACGGGTCCTTCGGTACCGAGTACTTAACATACATCGGATATCGCGATATTTCTTAGCCATGAGAATAAGGAGCTATGCAGGCTCTTTTTTCTTTGTCATAGGACAATCTATAGAATTCATAACGTCTCTTTAAAGAGCTTTTGGGATGGATGAGGGTCAGGAGGTGAACAACTTTATGCCAGAAACAACTCTTTTATATGCCAAAGATGAGAAAGGCGAAGAAGGTTTAAAAATTGCTGCAGAAATTATATCCAGGCAAGTATATAAACGTGCTAACTTACCCAAATTGTTGGCAGATGTCGCCATTGCGGGCTATAAGGAAGCGGCCTTAGAGGGACTGATAGCATGGGGAACAGGCGCAAAACCAGTAGATGATATATGGGAGGAATTTTTAACCATTACACAGAAAAATAATAGTTAGTTGTGTCATCGAGGGAGTGAATCTTTGTGGGAACAAGGGCGTCACAGGATGAACAATTAATAGCAGCTCTTTATAAAAGAATAAGTACAGATGAAGATTTACAAAAATGGAGCCTTGGTGGCCAAGAGAAGGAATTAATTAAATTCACCAAACTTCGGAATTATAAAATATATAAAATATATGAAGATGCTATCACCGGTTCTAGTGCTAGCCGCCCAGGCTTGGACCAGTTGCGTGATGATATGGCAGCCGGGAAATTTGATGTTATTCTGGTTGTTGATCAGGATAGGTTATCCCGGATGGAAACTATTGATTGGGAACTACTCAAAAAAGAGATGCGCGAAGCTGGAGTTCGATTGGTAACTCCTGTTCAAGAGATTGACTTCACAGATGAAGATGATGAACTGGTTAGTGATGTATTTAATCTGTTCGCTCGCCACCAGAGAAGAAAACTAAAAAAAGCAATGAAGAGGGGTAGAGCTGAAGCTGTAGAAAATGGGAACTGGTTTGGGAAGCCACCTTACGGGAGAAAAAAAATAAAGAATAATAAAGGCAAGGATACGGTTATAGTTGACCCTGAAACCGCTCCATTCGTACAAAAAATGTTTTTTATGTACTCGGAAGGATATGGGTCTCGAACGATAGCAACCGAATTAAATAGTCTGGGTGTACCATCACCTGATGACTGTATATGGGATACCTGTAATGTCTTAAGGGTATTAACTCAACCCATCCACCGGGGAGATCTTAGAAGGTCTGAAAACGGAAGAGATATATATTTGGAGGCTGTCTTTGAGTCCACAGTGCCTATAGAATTGTTTGACCGCTGCCAGAAAATACTTCGGAAAAGAAATGAAGAGAGAGCCTGGCAAAGGAAAAATTTGGTTACAAGTTTGGCAGTGGGATCTTTAGTATGCGCGGAATGTAACATAAAATTAAAGGTTGCCCCAATAAATACCCAGTACAGAAATAAAAAGTATAGTTATTACTATTACCGCCACAGATCTAGAAATAACCGTGGTAAAACGGTAAAATCTGACTGTAGAGCTGTCCACCGTGTTGACCAGGTTGATACGATAATAATTAATGCTATTAAGTTAATAGGTTCTAGTCCAATGGTTGCGCAAAACCTGATAAGAGTAAAAAATACAGATAAAGAAAAAAATCTTCTTAAAGCACGACTGGATACTCTTAGAAAGGCTGAAAAGCAACTTAATGCAAAAAAAGAAAAGTTGTTATCCATTTTTCTTAATGAAGATTGGGATAGAGCTACCCTTAATAAGAAGAAAAAAGCAATTGAAGCAGAGTGTCAAAACATAATTAATCAACAGAAAGACTTTTTAAATCAATTAGCACAAATAAGCGACCAGAAGCTGGATATTGATTATATTTTCAACTGTTTTGTAGTGTTGTCTAACATCGAGAAAGAGATGTCCCGACAGCAGCAAAGAAAACTAATCCAGGCCTTGTTTCCGAAGATTGAAATACATGCCAATGGCAGCATGCGGATTTTTGCTAATATACCAGTATATGGTATATTAGGCTATAACGTAGAAGACATTTTTTATAGCCAGTGTATCGCCCAAGGAATATGATGATCTGGCCAAGAAAGAGATACAGAAGGCTTTTGTGTATTCTTATGAGGAGTCGGCCAGGGTTTTGTTCGATAACTATCTGGATAATGTGGAGGCTTACTGTAACGGGGTGAAGCTAAAGGATCCCATTTCCGACGAGGAACTGGACCCCGATGAGAAACTCATGCGGTCAATTGAAGAGCAGATAGGCGTTTCAGAAAATGCTAAGAAGAGCTTCCGGGAGGAAATTTTGATACGGCTTTCCTCCTATGCCCGGAAGAATAAGAAATTTGATTACCGTACCCACGAACGGCTGCGGGAGGCAGTGGAAAAGAAACTCTTCGCCGATTTGAAAGATGTGGTGAAGATTACCACGTCCACAAAAACCCCCGACGCCGATCAGCTAAAGCGCATAAATGAGGTAAGCGCCAAGCTGATAGATGAGTATGACTACTGCCCCATCTGCGCCAATGAGCTTTTGAAATATGTGGGAAGCCTGTTGAACAGGTAAAGTCTATTTGGTGGTAAGATTAAGCCTGCCGTGAAAGCGACAGGCTTAATCTGTAGGGCTAAGGGTTAGTCAGAGGTCAGTTCATGCCGCCAGCGGCACCCGCAAAGGATGAAAGTGGAGTATTTCTCTCATGCCCTCTGTGGTTTTAGTAGCTTAAAGCTTATCGCTTACAGCTGTTTTCATAGCAGTAACATGCCTTTTAGTGTTATCCTATGTTTTACTATCTTCGCAGGTACAACATCCTGCCATCTTGGTAAGCCTGTGCCGAAGTATTTTGCCCGAGCCGTTCCTGGGTAGTTCATCCAGGAATTCAACCACTCTGGGATATTTGTAGGCTGCCATTTTCCGGCGGGACCAGTTGATGATGTCGGCCTCGCTTATGGTGTTCTGGTATTCCCGTTTTAGAACCACGAAGGCCTTCACGCTTTCACCCCGGTAGCAGTCTGGTATGCCCACCACGGCCGCCTCGGCCACCGCGGGATGTTCATATAAAAAGTTTTCCACCTCATGGGGGAATACACTGAAACCCGAAGCCTTGATCCGCTCTTTTTTGCGTCCAACAATGTAAAGGTAGCCGTCTTCGTCCATCCTGGCCAAATCCCCGGTGGCCAGCCAGCCGTCATTAATATGTATGGCGGTTTCTTCAGGTCTTCTCCAGTAGCCCCGGGTTACCTGGGGGCCTTTGACCATAAGTTCCCCCATTTCCCCCAGGGGCACCTCACTGGAAAGATCGGCAAGGTCCATTATTTTGACCATGGTGCCGATTCCCGGAATGCCCACCGACCCCGGACGCGGTTTATTCAGCGGGTTAATAGCAACCTGGGAGATGGTCTCACTTAAACCGTAGCCTTCCACCAGGCTGGCGCCGGTAATCTCCTTGAATTTTCTTATGATGCTAAGAGGAATGGGTGCACCTCCGGAATAGCAGGCCACCAGTGAGGTGAGATTATATTTCTCAACGTCAGGATAGTTTACCAGGGCTATATTCATGGTGGCTATACTCATCCAGTATGTGCAACGGTATTTTTCAATGGCCCGGATGACTGTCCCGGTGTCGTAGCGGGCCAGAAGTATTATGGAGCCTCCGGTGAATAGTGGCATATTCATGCTATGAATAAGTCCGGTAACATGAAACAGCGGCAGCACGGCCAGATGAATATCCTTTTCCACGTTACTCCAGAGGGCAGAGCATATGGTATTGAAAAGCATGTTGGAGTGAGTGATGATAGCCCCCTTGGGTATCCCGGTGACCCCCGAGGTATACTGGAGCAGTGCAATATCCTTCGATGGATTTAATTCCACCACGGGAGGTTTCATGTTTCCCTTAAGCATCTCTGACATTTCCAGTGTATCGTCGAAATACTGTCTGGGCACCTCCAGGGAAGGATGCAGGGGCAGGGCGGGGTCCATCGGCAAAAAGTCCTGAAAGCCTGTAATAATAACATTTTCTAATTTGATTTTGGTTCTTATTCTGTTAAGTACCGGATATAGCACGTCCAGCAGTATAATTGTTTTTGATCCGGAGTCATTAAGTTGTTGGGCCAGCTCATCATCTTTAAACATTGGGTTGGCGGTGACCGCCACGGCCCCTATTCGCCATGTGGCAAATAAAGCTATAATGTATTGGGGGCAATTCTCCAGAAAAAGGCATACCCGATCCCCACGGGACAAGCCCAGCCTGGACAGGGATGCCGCGAAGGAGGCTGTCATTCTTTCAAACTCGCCGTAATTTATAGTGTATCCGTAAAAGTTGATGGCCACCCGCTGGGGGAATTCCCTGGAGTGCCCTTCAACAATTTCCGGCAGCGTGGTTTCAGGGCACTGAATTTCTTTGGGAACCCCATCGGGCCAGGAGCTATACCAGATTGGCTCCATATAAAATACCTTCTTTCCGGGCTATTATGTCAATCAGGAAGGGAAGCAGGTCAGTGGAGTTGCTCATCATCATCGGGAAGCTGTAATTCCAGATCCTTCAGTTTTTTCCACAGGGTTGTCCTGCTGATTCCCAGAATTTTTGCCATATCACCTTTATTTCCCCGGATGATTTTGCTGGCCTGAGTCAGTATTTGCTTTTCCATATCCAACATATTACCGAGATCAATGGTTACCTGATTTACACTACCCTTAATGCGGGAGCAGTCTGTACCGGTGGTCAGTTTTTTGAGCAGTCCGTAAAAGGTCGAGTGTGATTTGGTGTTTTCTTCTTCCAGGGCTACATACCTTTCACTGAAGCCTTCAAGTTCTCTTACGTTTCCGGGCCACATATATCTTTTCAGTGCCTCCGGAAGATTGCTGTCAATGTTCATTGTTTCTAGAATATTCGGCCCGGAGAGTTTTTTCAGAAAATATATAAACAGCTCGGGGACATCCTCCAGTCGGTCCCGTAGTGGAGGTATCTGGAGGTTTAGCACGTTTAACCTGAAATACAAGTCCTTTCGAAAGCGGCCCTCGTTCACAGCTTTTACCAGGTTAAGGTTGGTGGCGCTTATTACCCTTACATCAACAGGGATAACCCTTTGGCCCCCCACCGGCATAACTTCCTTTTCCTGCAGCACCCTCAGTAGCCTGGCCTGCAGGGCCGGACTCAGTTCCGTGACTTCATCCAGGAAAATGGTGCCTCCGTGGGCCAGAGCAAACAGTCCCTGCTTGCCTCCCTTTCGGGCCCCGGTGAAAGCCCCGTCCTCGTATCCGAACAACTCACTTTCCAGCAGGTTTTCCGGAAGGGCGGCGCAGTTTATGGCCACAAAGGGTCCTTCCCGGCGGCTGCTTTCGTTGTGCATGCTCTGGGCAAAAAGTTCTTTACCGGTTCCGCTTTCCCCGGCGATAAGCACCGATGCCTCGGAACGGGCGTATTTTCTTGCTTCCCTTATGGTCTCGCTGATCATGGCGCTATGGCCTATAATGTCGTTAAACCTGAATCTGGCCACCAGGCCCTGATGGTGTAATTCCCTCCTGATTTTGGCCTCGGTTCGGCTGATTTTGTCAGCGGCCTGGAAAGTAATCATCATTGAGTGGCTGTTTTGCCCTACCAGCACCGGAACCCGGTTTACAACCAGGGTAAAATTGCTCAGATAAACGAGCTGGCCGGTGATGGTCTTGCCATCACCGTAAAGAGCCCGGGTTGTAGGATTATCACGGCATATTTCCGATATGGACCTGCCTAGAACGTCATCGGCCCTTAACCCGGTAGTCTTTTCCACCACCGGGTTAAAGATGCTAACCAGTCCTTTTTCCACCGCCATTATACCGTCATAGGCATTATTCAGTATGGCTGTCAGGGAACTGCACATGCGCAGATCTCTCCGGCGGACGCGGCAAATATCCCCGGCCTTTTTCAGCACATACTGAATGCATTCGAGACTGCTATGGACTAGTATTGATTCAATGCCCAATTCTTGCGCCTTTTGTACCACGTTGGTACCGGTCCCCACAATAACGCAGTTTTTATCAAAGACGGCCTTCTGCATAATTTTTTCAAAGTCATCTTCGGACTTATAATAATAAGTATCGAAATCAATTCCCACTATTTCGGAAATCCTCTGGTAATCCATTTTCACTGATCCATGTTCGAAATCCACCATTATAATGCTTTTACCCGTCGACCTGGCCCGGTTTAATGCCTCCGCAACATCAAAGCTGGTTATTTCTATGGCTGTGACAGGTATTTTAAGCCTTTTTTTCAAAGCCATGGCAGTGGAACCCCTGGCCACCACCGCCTCAACACTGAGTTCTTTTTCCCAGTCAATTATTGAGGAGACATCTTCCGGCACTTCCTGACGTACAATGACGTCCAGATTCATGTCACCGGCCACCTGCATAACGGTTTCGGTAAACTCAGGATATGGAGATATCACACCAATTCTCACCTTACCCATATAAACTCCTCCATGGTGGTACATTACTTAAAAGATGCAATGGATCAGACAAGCAGATGATAAAATTATAAAATCTTTCCATTGAAAAAACAATGGGAACCATTAGGGGGTGTAATGCAATAGGTTTATGCTGCACTTCATAATGGGAAGGGTGGCAGGAACATCCTTTTATGTAGCAGGTCTGGCAGCGGGCACTGAACCTGTCCCGTGCCCGCTTGAAATTAATACCGGACATGTTCATTTTTTAACAACCCTGTTTAAATACTAAACTGTAAATTTTATTTAGATCATTCTTATTGCAATTTCTATCTCTTCCTTTAAGATGCCGCTACTTTGGGATAAGTAAGATTGCAGGTATTCTTTTACCTCGGGCCCTCCGATATGGCCCAGTGCCCAGGCGGACATGCTTTTAACTCTCTCATCCGGGTTTTCCTGAAGGGCACGGATGAGATCGGGCACATATCCGGTATCCAGGCTGTTGCCCATAGCTCTGGCCACATTCATCTTCCACCTCCATATTTCCCGGTGGGACATATAAAACATGTGAGGCCAGATGCGGGTTTTAAAATACTCTACATCCATATGTAAAAGGCTTCTAAGATCAAAGTCCACGGACTTGGCAGCCGCCTTTTGGTTTAGCGGCAGCTCCTGGGCCAGCCAGGATTCATTTCTCGGACAGACGTTCTGGCAGCGGTCACAGCCGTAAATCCTCATGCCCATGGGCTCTCTGTATTCCAGGGGAGTGAGGCCCTCTCCATAGTATGAGAGAAAGGATATACACTTTCGGGGATCGATTTTACGGGGGCTAAGCAGTGCTTTTGTTGGACAAGCAGCTATACAGGCATTCCTGCACCACTCCGGGCATCCAACCTGAATTGTAGGATTATCCGGAGAAAATTCAGAGTCTACGATCACCGCCACCGGCATAATCCAGGAGCTTTTCCGAGCAACTTTATTCGAATATAAAAGATTGTTTTTACCGAAGGTGCCCAAACCGGCTCTGGCTGCAGCCATTCTGTGGGGGATATTGAAGGGAACCCTGGATTCTATACCATTTTCCCGAAGGTAGCTCCTGAATTTTTTAATACGAAGGGAAAGTCCATCCTTTGTAATCCTGTCGTCATCATGGTAGCAGCGTCCGAAGATGCCTTCCATAGATTTGGGGAAGGCATTTCGGAAGTATGTTTCGATTAATACAATAATGGATTTTGCCTGGGGGAATACACTCTTGGGGTCGGTGCCTCCCATGAGGTCCAGGCCTTTTTCCGTAGCCCAGGAGTACATTTTCTGACGGGAAAGCAGAATCTCCTTTTGTGTTTCAAAGGGCTCTGCTGTTGTGAACCCAATATCCTCAAAACCCAGGCTGTGAGCCCTCTCAATAATCTCGGATTTGGATAGCATACTTGGCCTCCTCACGGAAAATCATATCTCGTTTTGATAATACGCAAAAAACATGCCTATAAGGGATACTGATGTTCGGTCCTTCGGCTGGGGCATTATAAGAGCAGTAAGTTGGTGGAAATATATGGACTAAGATATAGCTTAAAATTTTAGGGAACAAAATATAGGCAGGGGGATAACTAATGTAGTCTCCAATCTCCCGCAGGGCGATTTATTTTGCTACCGTAAGATGTAATAGTATCTATCCAGGGGTATTTCATTTTTTTTACAATCAAACATATAATATACTACTTGACGCGTGTGATAGCTTGTATTTTTAGGGGGGTTAGCCGTGACCGGAGATAATTATATTGTTTCCCGGGATGACTGGTCTTTGCATCGTAAGGGGGAGATCGATCGTCATCGCCACCGGGAAAAGGTTAAAGAAGCAATAAAGAAAAACCTGGCGGATGTGGTAAGCGAGGAAAGCATAATAATGTCTGACGGTAACCGGGTGATCAGGGTACCCATCCGATCTCTTGACGAGTACCATTTTCGTTTTGATCAGGGCAAGAAAAAACATACCGGGCAAGGAGACGGTAAAAGCAAGGTGGGGGATGTACTGGGTTCAGAACCGCAACCCGGGGGCACCGGAAAGGGTAAGGGGGCCGGAGAGGAGCCCGGAGTTGATTATTATGAAACCGATATGACGGTGGAGGAACTGGCCGAACTTATTTTTGAAGACCTTGGGCTTCCTAACCTGGAAGAAAAGAAGAAGCCCGAACTTTCCTCTGAGTCGGCAGAGTTTAAAGATGTGAGAAAGACTGGTATATCCAGCAACATTGACAGAAAGCGCACCATATACGAGGTATTAAAGCGTAACGCATTGAGCGGCAAGCCTGGTTTGTACGGTATAAAAAAAGACGACCTTCGCTTTAGAACCTGGGAAAAGACTTATAAGTACGAGTCAAACGCAGTGGTGCTTGCCATGATGGATACTTCTGGATCCATGGGGTCATATGAAAAGTATATTGCACGAAGCTTTTTCTTTTGGATGGTTAAGTTTTTGCGGACCAAGTATCAAAATGTGCATATTTTGTTTCTGGCCCATCATGTGGAGGCGAAGGAAACCACGGAGGAGGAATTTTTCACCAAGGGGGCCTCTGGGGGAACCCGCTGCTCGTCTGTTTATCGATTGGCCCTGGAGATAATTGAAAAGAGATATAGTCCCCAGGATTACAATATCTACGCCTTTCACTTTTCCGATGGGGATAATCTGGCCTCGGACAATGATCAGTGTGTAAAGTTGGTGGATGATTTGCTTAAATGCTGTAACCTGGTAGGGTACGGAGAAATTGAGGGTCCCTATTATTATACCAGCACGCTGCGTTCGGCTTACAAAAAGATTAACGATACCAAATTTACGGCGGTTACCATTAAAGATAAAACCGGGGTTTATCCTGCCTTAAAGAAATTTTTCTCTCCGGGACCGGAAAACATAAAGCCTTAAAGGGATCAGGGAACGGATAAATTGTCCGTTCCTTTTTCCCTTAAAAAGCCAAAAGCTTTAAGCTTTATAATCCGTAGGAGGGCACAGATAGGGATATTCTGTTTTCATGGTGTAGCTGGCGGTATGTTGAACTACTCTGAAACTACCTCATACCCAGGGCAAACAATTTTTTATAAAATTTGTCTTACTTATGATATATTTGACACCGCAATCTCTTAAAATATCCGGGTTAATATTTGCTTATGCCGGAAAATGTATACTTTATCATGGTGTTGCTGGCACTACAGAATTGTTTCTACTTTTGACCCGGGGTGATAGAAATGAGAAAACTGCAGCAAAGATACGAAATATATATTAAACTGCCCATAGGTTTTTTATATATGTTTAAACAGGCCTTGACGAATAAGGGGGTTTGCTTCAAAGTTTAATTTATATAGATAGATATTTGGGGGATGGATAGGGAGTGTTTTTATATGGAGGTAATCAGCCTGACACCCAGTTCTCCATTGTGCCGTGCTTTTGAAAATGACGAGATGCTGACTTATGCCTGGATATCGGATTTAACAGGCTGTATTTTCAATGGCATACTTTACAACGGTGAACTGGCCGCAAGGGTAGCTTGGCAGTTGGATCCTCCCTGGTGTTCGGAGAAGGGAGTAATGGGTCTGGTTACGCTGGAGACGGTACATAAATACCGCAGGCATGGCTATGCCCAGATTCTGGTAGAATACATCCGCGGCAAATTTCCCGACAAGCCGTTGGTATTTGAAGTGAACACACCATGGGCCTATCATTTCTGGCAGCGGTATAAACCGGAAACTATGGGTAGGGGTAGGGGGCACTCAACGCTGTTAAGGCTTTGTCCCCTTGGACAAAACAGGGAAGCTATTTAATAAGCTATAAGCTATCTAGACGGTAATGATTTATTATTTTGATAACGGCATTTAACACATCTTCAGTATCCCTGTCACTCATGGTGGGGTATATGGGAAGGCAAATCATGTTTTCATAGATATCTTCGGCCACAGGGCAGAGACTGCCCTCCAGGGTGCATACCTCCGGGTGCCCTATCCAAAGGTAATAAGGATGCATATGAACCGGCAGGTAATTAACGTCCACTCCTATATTTTCCCCAAGAAGTGCGTTAAAAATCTCCCGGCGTCCGACCGAAAGCAATTGGGGCTTGGTAATTATAGGATATATATCCCATGAAGGGCAGGAATTCTCTGCCGGCCGTATGGTTTCGATTTGTGCAAGCTTTGCAAAGGCGGCGCCGTACCTTTCGGCAATTTTGGATCTGCGCGATAAGAAAAAGGAAGCTTTTTTAAGCTGTGAAAGCCCAAGGGCTGCCTGCATATCAGTCATGCGATAGTTGTATCCCAAATCCTGCATTTCCTGACGATACCATGGCCCTGGGTTTTTGGTGAGCTTTTCTTTTTCCCTCACCATTCCTCCGTCTCTAAACAGATTCAACCAGTGGTAAGTGTCTTCCCGGTCGGTGATCACCATGCCCCCTTCACCGGTAGTTACTCCCTGGGCTCCTGAAAAACTGAAAACACCTGTGTCTCCGTATCCTCCGACCATTTTTTCCTTATACGTGGCGCCCAGGGACATGGTGGCGTCTTCAATCACCGCAAGCCCTTTTTTACCACAATCCAGCAAGGCATCCAATTGGCATGGAAATCCCCCGTAATGAGAGATAATAATGGCCCTGGTCCTGTCGGTAATCCTCATGGATACCTTTTTCGGGTCCAGGGTCATTGTATTTGTTGAAATATCTGTAAATATGGGTACTGCCTTCTGATACAGTACGCAGTTGATTGAACCGGTACGTGCCATGGGAGAAACAATCACTTCCTCCTGGGGACCTATCCCGGCGGCCATCAGCGCTATGTGCATACCTGCCGCCCCGCTGGAAACGGCTACAGCGTACCGGGCTCCGGTATATGCGGCGAAGGATTCCTCGAACCGGGAAACAGCCCTTCCCATGGAAATAGTGTTGCCTTTGAGAGATTCGGCAACCGAATAGCTGTCGTCGTCGTCAATATAGGGACGGACATAGGGCAGAAAACTTTTTCTAACCGGTTTTCCTCCCAGAACGGCTGGAATGGTCATTGTGTTATTTCTCCCTCAAAGACCTCAATGCGGTTCTTACCGTTCTTTTTCGCCCTGTAAAGGGCCATATCGGCCTTTTTAATTATAACGTCCTGGGCGTCATTGTTCTTTGTAAAATACGCCACCCCTACGCTTACTGTTATCGACAAACTGAGGTCATTATGTTGAAAAACGCTTTCCTGTATGGCTTCTCTAATCTGGTTCAGCCTTTCATTGGCCTTTTCGGTGGTGATGTCTTGGAGAATCAATATAAACTCCTCGCCACCATACCTGACAAAAATATCGTCTTTCCTGATCATGTTTTTAATTACCCTGGCCATGCCAATAAGCACAACATCGCCGAAATCATGTCCATATCTGTCATTTACCAGCTTGAAATTATCTATATCGAACATGGAAACTGCCAACAGTTGGTCTTCCCCAATGTTTTCCAGAATACTGCCAAAGCGGCTGAAGAAATATGTTCGGTTATAAAGTCCTGTGAGGAAATCGGTGTTTGCCATGTTGTTGACCTTTTCATAAAGCTTGGCGTTTTCGATGGCCATGCTTATCTGGTTACAGATAATCTCCAAAAAGCGGACATCTTCACCGTCGAAAAGATTGTCCTCGGTATGGCCTGTAATAATTGTCCCTATAAGGCATCTATTCTTAATCACCGGCGCAAAGGAAATCCTGGTTACCGGTTCAAAGCCGGTTACCTCCTGGACAATTATTTTTTGCGAAAGCATCTGTTCTCCTTCCAGGTAATTTAGCGCCATGTTTCTTATGCTACCCTGCAGATATTCCCTTTTTTCATTTGTAACCAGATAACGGACTCCACCCTGGTTTTCTTCGAAAATGCAAATCGTGCAGGTGTTGACGCCCATTATGCCCACAATTATGTCATTGATGGTATTCAGTAACCGGTCCAGTTCCAGGGTTGAATTGATGGTGTCGCTGACCACCTGTAGGGTAAATAACTCGGCAACTTTATTGGAAATTTTTTCATGGTTGATCTTGAAGGCTTTGAGTTCTTTGTCCAGATCATTTCTTTCCTGTTGCAGGAGGGAATAAGATTGCTTTAACTCCTCCAATTCCTCGTTTTGGTTAACACTGGTTATTTCACAGGCTTGTTTAAAATTGCGGTCTAAGACCAGTCGGGCGGCCAGTATCCCAGCCAGAAACGCCATAATAGCAAAATAAAGATAATTGGATATAGGTATATCAATATACTTAAATCCAAAACAAGCTACCAAAACAATTAGAATAAAAAGGAGGAAAATCTCCACAATGGTTAAAATGCTTTGAACTTTTTCATTAAATTGGTTCATTCAGAAGTCACTCCAACCAAGTTGTTTCTATGTAAATACTATCAACATTGGAATATTATATAACCTTATATCAACTATATCAACCAGGATTCAAATCGATTTCATTTTCTAAAATTATGCAGAAATTTTGTATAAAATTTAGAAACTTTTTAATGGCACAGGGATTCAGTTATTGTATAATTGGGAAGAAAAAATCAAGTCAAAGCACAAAAAGAACTATTAAGGCTTCTGGATTCATCCCGACCCATACATTTTGTACAAACCTCCCGGCATATTGTAGAAGTATAGGAGGGATTTGTATGAAGCAAAAGGATGAAGTAGGACTTCTGGAGGAAGCCATTGAGAATATTACCATTAAGGCAAAAGAATTCGGCCTGGATTTTTATAAGATGTATTTTGAAATATGTCCCGCCGAGATTATTTATACCTTTGGAGCCTATGGAATGCCTACAAGATTTTCTCACTGGACTTTCGGCAAGGCTTATCAAAAGATGAAAACCCAGTACGATTACAATCTCAGTAGGATATACGAGATGGTTATCAATAGTGACCCCTGTTATGCCTTTCTTCTTGATGGAAATTCCCTGATACAGAATAAACTGGTTGTGGCCCACGTGCTGGCTCACTGCGATTTTTTCAAAAATAACGCCTATTTCCGTCATACCTCCAGGAATATGGTAGAGACCATGGCCAGTGCGGCAAACCGTTTCAGGGAATACGAGTTTAAGTATGGTAAGCAAAAGGTGGAGTCTTTTTTGGATTCAGTGATAGCAATACAGGAGCAGGTGGACCCTTACCTGGGCATTAAGGGCACGGAGACCGGGAATAACGGAGGGGGGGCCTGCCACGGCGGCGGCTGCGGAGGCACTTGCGGGTGTGGTGAAAAGAGAGATGAGGCCGGCGGTAAGAGAAAAGAAACCCGGTATGACGACCTCTGGGATCTCGAAAAAGGACACTCCTTAAGCTGCCAGCTGGAGGATAAGCCGAAGAAATTCCCGGCACAGCCGGAAAAGGACATACTTCTCTTTTTAGCGAATCACTCCAGGGATCTGGAGGAATGGCAGAGGGATATTATCTCGGTGGCCCGGGAAGAAATGCTTTACTTTTGGCCTCAGATGCAGACAAAGATAATGAACGAGGGCTGGGCCTCATACTGGCACCTGAGAATAATGAGGGATATGGACATGAGCGAGGAAGAAGTTCTGGAATTTGCAAAAATGCACTCCGGGGTGGTTCAGGCCTCCAAAATGAATGTCAACCCTTACCTGCTGGGTCTTAAAATATTTGAAGACATAGAAAAAAGGTGGGATAATCCGACAAAGGAGGAAAGAAAAAAATACAACCGAAGCGGCGGGGAGGGCAAGCAGAAAATATTCGAGGTCAGGGAAAGCGAGAATGACGTTTCATTCTTAAGAAATTATTTAACCAAGGATATTATAGAAGAGATGGATTTATTTCTCTTTAAAAAAATAGGCTATGACTGGAAAGTTACCGATAAGGAATGGGAAGTTGTAAGAGATAATATTGTCTCGGTTATGACTTACTGTGGATTTCCCTATCTGGTCATTGAGGACGGAGACTTTAACAAGAGGGGAGAGCTGTATGTAAGACACCATTTTGAAGGAGTTGAGATGGACGTCTTCTACCTGGAGCGAACCCTTCCCCATGTCTTTAAGCTGTGGGGTCGGCCTGTCCACCTGGAGACTGTAATGGACAATAAGAAGGTGCTTTTTTCCTATAATGGTGATAAGGGTAGCAAAAAATTCCTGTAATCCAGGGTTGCTGGCAGTTTATATTTAGATTGGGATGAAAGGGTATTTCCCTTTCTTTTTTTTATCAAAAGCCGCCAACTGAATGATTAGGCGCCCTCCAGGGACAATTATTAAGCTTTGTCTTTGTTTCACCGGTTGTAGTGTATAATATCTATTAGATTTGTATGGTTTGGGCGGCGGTATGTTTCAACACCGGAATGTTGATTAGTGGATTTCGACAACAAAGACAAAGGAAGCAATTAAGAAATTTCGATGACTGATTATATAAAGGGGTGAAAAATTTGAACTGGAAAGAGCTAAGACAAGAGGCAAAGGTTCAGTTGGAAGGTTTTTGCAGGGTTTGCCCGGTCTGTGACGGTAGGACTTGTGCCGGAGAAGTTCCCGGCATGGGTGGAACAGGGACAGGATCGTCCTTTAGGGCCAATTTGCAGTCTCTGGAAAAATACAGGGTAAACCTCAGAACACTTCATGAGGCATCGGATCCTGATACCGGTATGGAAATTTTCGGGCGCCAGATTTCTTTTCCCATACTGGCGGCGCCACTGACCGGGGCGTCATATAATATGGGGGGCAAAATGTCCGAGAGGGAATTTATAGGGGCTGTCATCAAGGGGAGCCGGCTGGCGGGGACCATTGGAATGTGCGGGGATGGAGGGGATCCGGGCTTTTTTGACTCAGGTCTGGAAGCCATTGCTGAGGAGGAGGGCTGCGGCATTGCCGTCATCAAACCCCGACACAATAAAGCTATAATGGAGAGAGTGGCCAGGGCCGAAAAGGCCGGCGCGCTTGCGGTGGGTGTTGATGTGGACGGGGCCGGACTGGTTATTATGGCCTCACACGGGCAGCCGGTGGGCCCCAAGAGCCAGGCCCAACTGGGCGACCTGGCATCCTCCACCGGACTCCCTTTTATTGTTAAGGGTGTTATGACCGAGGACGAGGCTCTTATCTCAGCCCGGGCAGGGGCTGCCGCCATAGTGGTGTCAAACCATGGCGGAAGGATATTGGATCACACGCCGGGAGCGGCCGATGTATTGCCCCGGATTGCCGCCGAGGTCAAGGGGTCCCTTGTAATTCTGGCTGACGGTGGGGTCCGGTCGGGGTTGGATGTTTTAAAGCTGCTGGCGCTGGGGGCTGATGCCGTTCTGGTGGGCAGGCCAATGGTGGTTGGAGCCTTTGGCGCAGGGTCTGAAGGTGTCAAGCTGGTGCTGCAAAAAATGGCCGCTGAACTAAAACAGGCCATGATACTGACGGGTTGCTCAAAAATTAAAGATATAGACTCCAGAGTTATATGCAAATAATGTTAAAATATATATAATCGGTGGAACCTTTTTTGCATCAGTGAAAGCAGATGCGGGTCACGTACTTGTATGGAGACTGATAAAGAGGGGGCATCGATTATTTTTTTTGAAGGAAATGTTAGAAGTTTTATACAAAGGGCTTTACCAGCCTATGACAGCAGCACCAAAAATTCAACATGGCCCGACTTCAAGCTAAGTTTTTCCAGAAAAGAGGAAGGTAAAGTTGATCCAGTGCTGAAAACTACTGAAGCCATAGTTTTTAATTGGAGGAGGAAAATTGATGACAACCTGGATACAGGTGATTAATCCTTTCAACAACCTCGGACTGTCAGCCTTAGTGGCGGCAATTCCCATATTGTTTTTGTTTTACGCCCTTGCCATAGCCAGGATGAAGGGACATTACGCCGGTCTGGCCACACTGGCAATCGCCAACGCAGTGGCTATATTGGCTTTTACTATGCCGGTGGGGCTTTCTGTATACTCCTCACTATATGGAGCAATGACGGGAATTTTTCCCATCGGCTGGATAATAATAACCGCGGTATTTTTATACCAACTGACTGTAAAAACAGGACAATTCGAAATAATCAAGGACTCCATCGCATCTATTACTGAGGACCGTAGATTGCAAGCATTATTAATAGCATTTTCCTTCGGAGCCTTTATAGAAGGTTCGGCCGGATTCGGGACCCCTGTGGCCATCACCGCAGCAATGCTGGTGGGCCTTGGATTTAACCCCATTTACGCTGCAGGCATTTGCCTTATAGCCAACACTGCCCCGGTGGCCTTTGGGGCTATCGGTATACCCATTGTTACGGCGGGTGCGGTGACCGGACTTGATGCGTTAGCCATTGGCCAGATGGTGGGCCGCCAACTTCCGCTGTTGTCTCTGTTTGTGCCGTTCTGGCTGGTGTTCATCATGTCTGGCTGGAAGGGAACCAAAGAAGTGCTGCCTGCAATAATTGTATCCGGAGGTTCTTTCGCTGTAGCCCAGTGGTTTTCATCCAACTATATCGGCCCTCTGCTTCCCGACATCATTGCCTCACTGGCATCAATGATATGCCTGGTTGCACTTTTCAAGATATGGAAGCCCAAAAACATATGGCGGTTCCCCGAAGAGCCTCCCAAAACACTGGAAATCAGAAAGCACAGCGTTGGAACCATTATAAAGGCGTGGTCACCCTTCATTGTTCTTACTGTGGCTATAGCGGACTGGGGAATTGACGGCGTTAAGGTGCTGCTCAACAAGGTAACCATACCCATAGTCATGGAAGGGCTGGATAAGGCTATAATAGTGGGCGGCAAGCCCATGGCGGTGTTGTTTAATTTCAACTGGCTGTCGGCGGCAGGTACTTCAATACTTATAGCAGCTATCATCACCGCCTTTATATTGCGTATAAGGCCGGGACAGTTTATTGAAATATTCTATGAAAACCTTAAAAATCTTCGTTTTGCGCTTTTGACAGTAGCTTCGGTGCTGGGATTCGCCTATATTGCAAACTATTCCGGAATGACCCCGACATTGGGAAAGGCCTTCACGCTGACCGGGGTTGTATTCCCCTTTATGTCGGCCTTCATGGGATGGTTGGGTGTTTTTATAACAGGTAGTGACACATCTTCCAATGCCCTGTTCGGAAAAATGCAGCAAATTACAGCCGAGTCCATGGGAATTAACCCCATCCTGACCGTGGCCACAAACAGCAGCGGCGGGGTGGCCGGAAAGATGATTTCACCCCAGAGCATAGCCGTTGCCACCGCTGCCTGCGGATTGGTGGGACGGGAAGGCGAACTATTCAGATTTACCTTTAAGCACAGTATTTTCTTCACTATCATCATAGGTGTCATTGCCATGTTGCAGGCATACGTTTTTCCCGGTATGATACCGGCAATTGTCAAGGTCGGCACAATCGGTAAAATCGCAGCCACCGGCGGTATCGCCATACTGATTGGCACCGGAATATTCGTATTTTTGCTTGGGCTTTATGCCACCATGCAGAGCGGGGGGCCAAATAACAAACAATTTAATTAATCACAGAAAAAGGGTTCCTATGAGATTGATCGCCTTAAGACTTCATATTAATGTTTTTTGTGTCCAAAAAAGGGTAATTATGAAGATTTATCGAATTGCAGATTAATATTAATGTTTTTGGGGGAGTGTTCCCAATGCTTGGTGGAGAGCTTGAAGGCCTTGCCCGGACTCAGCTAAAAGAGGAAAACACAATTTTTGCCCTGGACATAGGCACCAGATCGGTGATTGGAATTGTTGTGGGTCTTGAAGGTCCAAGGCTTAAAATTCTTGCCCAAAGCATCACCGAACATGAGAGCAGGGCAGTTTACGACGGACAGATACATGATATATTTAAGGTTACCCAGGCGGTTAAAAAGGTTAAGGACGATTTAGAGGGTAAACTGGGATTTAAGTTAAAAAAAGTGGCCATAGCCGCTGCGGGAAGGTCCTTGAAAACCCGTTTTTCCCATGTGGAACAGGAAATAGGGGAGGACATTGAAATAGATGCCATGATTTGCCGCGGATTGGAAATAGACGCGGTAAAAGAGGCCCACAGTAAGCTTCGGGAGGAAACCAGAGACTCCCGTGAAGAGGAGTTTTACTGCGTTGGCTACACCGTGGTGAACTACTATCTTAACAACTTTACTATAACCAACCTGATCAGCCATTCAGGTAAAAAAATTGGTGTAGACGTGCTGGCCACCTTCCTGCCGAATTCCGTGGTAAACAGCCTTTATTCAGTTCTTGGCAGGTTAAATCTGGAGCCGGTCAGCCTGACCCTGGAGCCCATTGCCGCCTCTAGCGCCATTATTCCGGATACATACAGACTTTTAAACCTTGCTCTACTGGATATAGGGGCTGGCACCTCTGACATTGCCATTACCAGGGATGGGTCCATAGTAGCTTACGGGATGGTCCCAATGGCCGGTGA
>LADL02001781.1_pt1 | contig 30337 bp, 25 predicted proteins | sample 619721 | NCBI WGS metagenome assembly LADL02 (sample SAMN03397408, study PRJNA257561) | rock porewater metagenome | biome: terrestrial; feature: Opalinus Clay rock; material: porewater; isolation source: Opalinus Clay rock porewater BRC-3 borehole | place: Switzerland: Mt Terri URL, St-Ursanne ...
CAGGTCTATAATGGCTGCGCTGTTAGCGCAGTGTTTCAAAGGAAATTCCAGTCCTTCACGGCGAAGGCTTTCCAATAGATTTAAAAAACTTTCCAGCTGCCTTATGGCATATGTCTTGTCAGAACTATCTGAACTTGCAAAGTGTGTAAATATTCCCACAGCCCTAAGGTTGGGTTGAGAAACAATTTTTTTTACCTCTTGTACAGCTGATCCGGTTCCCGCAACTACCCCCAACCTCCCCATCCCTGTATCAATTTTTATATGAACAGATATTTTGATACCCATTTTGCCAGCCTGATCATTTACCTTCAGGGCATAATCGCTGCCATAAACAACCTGCTCCATTTTATATTCAGCTATTTCCCGGATCATCTCAACAGGAGTATAACCCATAACCAGTACAGGCGCCGTAATCCCGGCCGTACGAAGTTCAACACCCTCAGCCGAACTGGCCACAGCAAGGTAAGTAGCACCATTTTCCAGGACCACCCTGGATACCTCAACGGCGCCGTGACCATAGCCATTGGCTTTTACCACGGCCATTACTCCGGCCACAGGATCGGTAACCCTACGTATTTCCCTTGCATTATGTGCAAGGGCATCAAGATCTATTTCAGCCCAGGTAGGCAGCATATCCATATCAAACTCCTCGGAATTAATCTCCTCACATAACGAGGTTTATACTGTTTAATCCTAATTCTCCACTACCCTGAAAACCTCGGGCAGAGAATGCAAAATATCCCCGGCCAGCAACCCTGGCATGCCTTTTTCCAAAGCGGCCCTGTCCCCGGCCATTCCGTGCAGGTAAACACCTGCTGCAGTGGCCCTGGAAGCTTCCATTCCCTGAGCCAGGAGCCCTGCAATTACTCCTGTGAGGACATCCCCACTGCCCCCTGTGGCCATTCCAGGATTTCCTGTGGGGTTTATATAAACAGTCCCGTCGGGAGAGGCTATGATAGAGCGGGAGCCCTTCAGCACTAGCACCGCCCCCCATTCTGTGGACCACCGCCGGCTCAGGTTCAATCTGTCTTGCTGCACCGATGCGGCAGACAGGCCGGTAAGCCGTCCCATTTCACCTGGATGAGGCGTTAGCACAAAAGGCGCCTTTACTTTGCCAAAGAGGTTTGTGTGACCTGCCATGGCATTTAGGGCATCAGCATCAAGCACCAGTGGTATACCGGAAGACACAATAATCTTTCTTACTACATCCCCTGTTTCAGAATTTCCCGACAACCCGGGTCCTATAGCCAGAACATCGGCCCTTTCCATCATACCACGGAGTATTGGAAGCGCCTCCTTTGATATAGTTCCCTCACCGGTACAGGGGACCGGTACAACCATGACCTCTGTGAGCTTTGCAGCCACCGGTTGGTAAACGGCCTCCGGAACCGCCAGTGTCACCAAACCTGCTCCGGATCTGGCCGCAGCCTCGGCTGCAAGGCAGGCCGCTCCGGCCATGCCCCGGGACCCGGCAATTATCAGTACCCTGCCGTAATCACCCTTATGAGAAGTGTTTGGCCTGAAGGGAAGCCATCCTTTTACCTGATCCTTAACTATCAGGTTAAGCTTTAAATGTTCATCCTCCAACAAAGAGATCGGTAAAGAGATATCCATCACCCTCAGGTCACCTGTAAAACCTGCCCCCGGTTCAAGCAGCAGACCTATTTTAGGAAGCCCAAAGGTAACAGTCAGACTGGCCCTTATACAGGGCCCGTTAACATTTCCGGTGTCAGCCTCCAATCCCGAGGGCAAATCCACCGCCACTACAGGCTTCTGGGAGGCGTTAATTGATTCAATGATTCGGCCCACATAATCCTTTAATTTTCCCTTAAAGCCGGTTCCATATATAGCATCAACAACAAGGTCGGTTTTTACCAGAAACAGCCTTACAGCGTTAAAATCATCTTTTTGAGAAATGGCATAAACCTTTTGACCCATCCTTTTCCATATTTCAAGGTTAATGGCTGCATCCCCGGTGATGTTATCGGGATTTTCCAATAGAAGAACTTTCACGTCCACACCCATGTTAAACAGGTGCCTGGCAGCCACCAGTCCGTCACCGCCATTATTTCCCTTACCGGCAAATATGGTTACAGTCCTGCCCTGCATACCGTCCAACTTTTCCAATACACCCTCCACCACCCGGCGGCCGGCGTTTTCCATAAGAACAATGCCCGGTATTTTAAATTCTAAAATAGCCTTCTGGTCAATCTCTTTCATCTCCTGGGCAGTTACCACTTTCAATGGTATCGCCTCCTTTCACAACCTGGGCAAAGGCAATAGCAGTATCACTGCCGTGGCTGACACTTATTAGCACCCTGATAATTCCCTTCATTTGAGCTATTTTACCTGCATTACCCCTTAAAACAATTTCTGGGGCCGCGTAACCATTTCTGATTATTTCAATATCAGTCCATCGGCACCCGGCCAATCCTGTTCCCAGTGCTTTTAATACCGCTTCCTTGGCTGCAAACCTTGCCGCAAGGCAGGGGTATGGGTTTTTTCTGGCCAGACAATAATCGAGTTCAACCCCGGTGAACACCCTTTCTAAAAACCTCTGTCCCTTCCTCAATATTATGTTTCTTATACGATCTATGTCCACAATATCGGTTCCGATGCCCTCTATCCACATAATTCCTCCGCTAAAACCCACTGTTATCCGGTTTCTTGAAAATTCTACGTCAAAAATAAAAAACCTGCCCTCAGCAGATTTTTATTGCTTACATTTGTTTATTGCAGAGAAGATTCACTGCCAGGTTTCTTGAACTTACCAGTAAGTTTAAAGTTTACCCACTCGGGAAAGGGAACTCCGGAATTAGCAAAAAAGTAGCTTTCTTCAGCCCTTTCCCGGTCCTTTTCCCTTAAGAAATCCCGGACTGCCTTTAGAGTAATGTCAAACAGCTCCTTCTGCACAATATTTTCTTCCATCAGCAATATACGAAGAGCAGTATTCTCTTCCTCCAGTACCTTAGTTCTGCTAAAAAGTTCAATGAACATCAACCTGGTAAAATCATCATCAATTTTACGGTCAGCATCCCCCAGCAGTTCCCATATCCGGGAGTCACTTATCATATCCCACACTATCTGCAAAACAGTCACCACCAATTATAATTAATCCAAAAAAAGCTGTCTTATGACATTATTCTGGACAAAAAAACCATTTTTTTATACATTATAGTTTAAAAAAACACCACTCCTATACATGAAGTGGTGTTGCATCTTAACCTTATTCTTTACAGGGTTGTCGGCTAAAAACCCAGTATCTTCCTCAACTTTTTAGCCTGGGCCCGGCTGACCGGCACCTCGCTGTTTTCCTTATCCTCAACCACCAGATTATAAGTGCCGTTAAAGAAAGGAACAATTTCTTTTACCTTGTGCAAGTTAACAAGATAGCATCGGTGTGTCCGGAAAAAGACCGAGGGGTTTAGCCTGGCCTCAAGTTCTTTCAATGTAAACCTGGTAAAAAGTTTATCAGAGAAAGTTTTAATATAAATATAATCCTGCTCAGTAAAAGCGTAGTATACGTCAGATTCAGCCACCAGAACAGTCTTACCCTGTTTTTCCGCCGGTATCCTGTCAATTTTTATTTGCCCCTGCTGGGTTGTCACAGATTTTGTCTCAGTCTCCTGAGGTTCAGGCCCCACCGGAGGATCGGAAAAAGAATTCTCCTGGGTGATTTTTATAACCTTGTCAATTGCCTTTTTTAGCCTTCCCGGTTCAACAGGTTTGAGAAGGTAATCCACAGCATTTACAACAAAAGCCTGAACAGCATATTCATCGAAGGCGGTAATAAAGATAACATGTGGCTGTCTGGGCAGTTCCTGTATGGCCGCCCCCAGTTCAAGCCCTGACATACCAGGCATCGATATGTCCAAGAATAAAACCTGATAATCCAGAGCATTGATTAATGCCAGAGCTTCCTGAGCATTGGTTGCTTCCCCTACAATTTCGATATTGTCAAAACTGCTCAATGCAAATCTCAATTCCTGCCTTGCAGGATACTCATCATCAACTATCAGTGCCTTTAGTTTCATCTAGCGTCCCTCCCTGACTGTTGGTTTACATATTAGGGGTATCCTAATAAATATAGATGTGCCCTCACCTGGTTTACTGTCTATCTTCAAACCGTACTCTTCTCCAAATAATCCCTTTAATCTCTCATGAACATTGGACAGCCCGACCCCATTGCCGGAACCGTAGCCCAACTTCAATATCATAGGCATCTTATCAGGCGGAATACCCACCCCATCATCCTTGATTTCGAAATAAATTTCTTCCTCTTCTTCCAGGTAACCCCGGATCCATACCGTACCCTGCCCCTGTTTAGGCACCACCCCGTGTTTGACGGCATTCTCCACCAAAGGCTGTATGGTCAGAACCGGAACCTGATAGTCGTATAGCTTTTCATCAATATCACGAATAATTCTCAGTTTATCATGAAAACGAGCTTTTTCAAGTATTAAATAGGTATTCAGATACTCGATCTCTTCCTTTATTGAATTAAAATGACCATGTCTCTTTAAGGCGTACCTGAAAAACGAAGCCAGCCGTATAAGGAGCCGCCGAGCGGTTTCAGGTTTTGTACGGCTGAACATTATTATTGTATTAAGTGTATTAAAAAGAAAATGTGGATTTATCTGGGCCTGCAGAGCATCCAGTTCAGCTTTGGTCACCAGGCGGGCCTGCCTATCCAATTCAGCCAGTTCCATTTGTAAACCAAGCATTTGCGCCACACCCTCGGCCAGTTTGACATCTGCCGGGCTTACACTACTCTGTCTAACCTGATAAAGCTTAACAGTACCAATTACCTCGTCCTTACACTTCAGTGGTGCTATAACGGCTGATTCCAGGGGGCAGTTTGGCACCGGGCAAATCAACCCATACCTGTTTTTCACCACCATCAGCTCACCGGTGCTAATCACCATTTTTGTGGCATCGGTCATGATGGGCCCCCCCGGTTTATGGTGATCAGACCCCTTCCCAATATATGCCAAAACCTTCTCCCGGTCCGTAATGGCTACTGCAGCCACATCTGCTATAGCTTTTATAATCTCCACAGTCTTGCCAGCGGTATCTTCATTTAAACCCCTGCGAAGATATGGCAAAGTTTCATTGGCAATGCGAAGAGTTGGATCAAGAGGGTGATCTTCCAGTGTGCACATTTTACCGCCCTTTTGCAAGTACCTGATTAAGCAAATAGTTGATATACATCCTGTTGCCAGCATTATTAATCCGGCTGCCCAGGATGGCATGCCTGAAGTCAGGAATAATAAAAAAGCTATAATGTTGGCGGGCAACCACCTTAAAAAAAATTCTTTTATTAGAATTGTGTCTACCATACCGCACCTCAAAATTTATTAAAAGCACCTCCCCTTACCAGGAGGTCCCTAAAATTCAGAATAGTATTGCAAGTATTATTCAACAAACCCTTTCCCATTCCTCCCAACGGTAAAATTAAAAATCCCAACAGTCAAATATAGACAGCCAACGGTATTGTTAAAAATAAAATTCCAAAGGGTTACCCAAAATTTCTAATTACTTGATTTTATCAAATGGTCGTGTCAATTACCACCTTTTAAAACTGTAATATATTTCATACTTGTGAACGATAATACATTCACTGGTTCAGAGAGAGGTTGAAAATCAACAGAAACCAACTCTAATTAATTAATTTTGCCGTCATACCGCTTCATTGGGAGATTGCATTATTTATCACATGCCATTAATATTTATATAAATACTCTAGTTCACAAGGAGGCCGGGAGCATGGCCGAACTCATTTATTTTGATTGCCTTAAATATTCTTATAAATTAATAGAAAAATCCTGCCAGTGCATGCTTCTGGTGGGATCCCGAAAGGCAGTGGCCAAACGTAAAAAAGCATTAATTGATGCTGGCATGTCTCCCTCCAACCTGATTATAGTGAAAACCAGCAAGGAACAAAAAGAAGAATACCATAGGTCAAAAAACTCTACAGTTTTCATGACTCTTGAGAATTGGAGTTAACGAAGCAGCAGTTGTCTGCAATCAGCCACCAGTATAATTAACAATAAAATTAAAAAAATCGCCTAAAGGGCGATTTACCTTTTTCCCAGGTTAAGCAAATTGATGCTGTCTTACATTCTGTCAATTACAAAATCTCATTGAGTCTTCCTGTATATAACAATTCCATTTTCCTGGCGGGAGTACACCTCCGCTTTACTTTCAAGGTAAGCCAAATGCGCCAGCGTTTCAGTCAGAGCAAAACGAATATCATGAAAAGTAAGGTCAGTGCCTACAATTTTGATACATATCTGGTAGGCGGTGGACCCGGAGCCGGCTAAATCTGCTATCCGCGTAAGTCTGTTTTGGTGGTGTTCCAGTAATTCAGCCACCCTCCCCGGACAATCTGTTATTACTGAACCGTGAGCAGGCAAGGCCCACTTTACAGGCAAACGCCCTATACTCTCAATGGACGAAAGAAAAAGTTCCAAGGGGTTGGGGTGAGATGTCGGCCAAAGGCCTATATTCGAAGACATTTTGGGTAGAAGGTGGTCACCTGATATCAATAAGTCTTCACCCTGGCAATAAAAGCAGATATGTCCGTCTGAATGACCCGGTGTATGCATAACCTCAAAGATTCTTCCTCCCATATCAACTTTCTCTCCTCCTGACAACAGGGAAAGTGACGGATATGGCTGGATATAATTAAAAACACTTGCAATATTATCTAGAACCTCACTCACTAGGTTGGGCGGCATCCCGTTTTCCTTGAACAACTCACCTATCACTGGAATATTAACCCTTCCCTTTTTCCACATTTGCTCAACAAATACACTCTCGGTACGATGCATAAATACAGGCGCTCCGGTAAGTTCCTGAAGCCATCCGGAAGCTCCGTAATGATCGGGGTGATAATGAGTTACATATATTGCCTCAATGTCACTATACTCTAAACCCATTTTCTTAAACTCATTTTGCCATGCATCGGTAGAAGAGGGATAATTAATACCCGTGTCAATAATTGCCCAACCGCTTATACCCCGCAATAAGTAACAGTTAACATGGTCCAGTTTGAATGGAAGCGGGAGCTCAATTTTAAAAATATTGGCTGCCACTTCCATTATCTATACCTCCCACCGTCTTAATTAATATTAGATGTTAATTTCAACAACGGTTTTAAATATCCTGCCTACCCACTGCAGACCAGCGATATTTTTAAAATTTTACAGCTTGTGTTAATACCGGCTGATAAATTATTAATTAAGCTATTATATGACAAAGACAGCCAGAAGACAGAGAAGACACCCGCCAAGTGTCTTCTCTGTCTTTTTTTATGATTCCTCAAGGGGGGATACCCCTTGCTCCAGTTCGGGAATGAGGAAGGGTTTAGCCGAGGGAGTAGTAGCCTTTTTTTATAAAGTTTTAAAAATAGTAGTCATTTCGGCAAACACTTCATCAGCCCTTAAGATACCTACTATCTTATCCCCTTCTGTAACTGGAAGCATATTGCTCTTCTGCCTGAATAATTTGTAAACAGCTTCCTCCAGGGTGCTTTCGGCGCAAAGCCCAACGGTATAGGGCTCCATAATATCGCGGACGGTTTTTTCAGCCACCTCATGACAAAGGCTGGTAAAAAGGCCCCTCATGAAAACAGGTTCCACCCAGTTACTGACATTCCAACCTCTATACCAGTCATCTCTAAAATTAAGAGGCTGAACTGAGGCCAGCAACTCTTTGATACTTACAAAACCAATCAGTATTTTGTTTTCAAAAACCAGTAGACAGTTCATTTCAGAACTAATATCCTGACTGCTCATGGAGTTTCTTAGTATATATGCAGCATTTTTAACTGTGATGTCAGACGAAACTGATGAAAAGCCCTCCACTGGAATCATAAGATCCCTTACAGTTTTTTCTTTGTTCCTATATCCCTCAACGGGCATAATTTGCTTTGCAGGCAAACCCATTATTAGATTCCTCCTTTTCAGGTTTTCTAATATACATATATGCATATACTATGCCAGTAAAATTTAAAAAACAAAAAACAAATTCTAAATGCGGTATTTAGAGGTTAACTTGTGGCTATGTTGAGTAAGTTCATATGTATTTTCTCTAACTAAACAATAAACTCCCCCTGCTACCATGTGATATTATTAATTTGCATGTTATTGAACACTGACTGTACGTGAACGATCACCCCTGGTATCCTTACTATTTTGAGGCTATGATAATTCAAACAATCAACCCTGTTAAAGTTTAGACACGCGTTCTTTGGTTAGCAAAAATATTAAGTATTTTTGCTAACCTGGGGCTTGTGAAATATAGCATTCTGGTGCGGCCCATTTAACACTGCACTTTTTATATTTTTTTCTCATAACATCTTGCACGGCAGCCAGAGTTTGTGATATTATATACAAAATATATTTAACTTGTCACTCGGTCTGGGAAGCAATATTTTTTTAAATGGGTATGCTCTTGTTTTCACATTCACTTATTTGAAGGATTGCCCGCACAATCCTTCCTACGGAGGTGGTGTCACTTGAAAGATTAATAATAATGATAGTGTTTAAAGGGAGGTGGAGATAATAGACATTATTAATAATTACCTTCAATCCATTTACATGACTCACGCTTACGCCTATTCTCTACTGCTACTACTGTCTGCAGCCTTGACCGCAGTGAGCGTTGAATCAGTGGTGCGACTGGTTACCTCTCACAAAAATTAAGACAATAAAACACCGTCGGAGTATGGGTTAGCGCACGTGTTACAACAGGTAAAAAATTTTAGGGAGGTTGTTAACATGCTGACAGAATGGTTAGAAAAAAATCTACAAGAACCGTTCTTTCGTGCTGAAATGGTTAAGGCCCAGACAGACGTAGTTCAAGGTGCCGACCTTAACCTGGGCACAATTAAGGCAATGGCTTTTTTTGGCACTATATACATGGGTTTTTGCGTATATTGGTTTGCAAAGTACATTGCTTAGGATTGTGAAATATGGTCTTTATGCATGTGCCATATGTCTCAATAAATTATAGTATCCCGGGTCTACAACCGCTAAAACCGCCAGTATTCTGCCGAAAAACACAGACCCGCCCGCAGCTTGATGAAAGACTCCAAAATCTCTGTATCACGTCCGGGAGAAAGACCGAGACTGGGGTGACCCGAAATGGCTTATTTACCGTTTGCCGATGTAAATATTAATCTCATAACAATTTTTCTAGCCGGACTAACGGTCGGGATTTTGAAAGGCACTTTCGGAACTCTGGCCAATATAGTTATTGTTCCTGTTCTAAATATCTTTGGCCTGCCCCTTTCCATATCGGTAAGCACCAGTGCAGGTTACAGTTTTGGCCGGAGTTCACTCTCCTTATTTAACAACAACCCAGAGTGGCCAGCTCTGCGACGGGTAGGTATGGTAGCCGGAATTGCCGGACTTCCTGGCGTCTTTCTCGGTTTTAAAATCCACATGTTGACTATGGAAACCTTTTTAGGAAGTAAATTGCTCCTACTGATTTATTTCACTTTATTACTATTTGCGGTCATAGCCTTAATCCGACAGTGGTCTTTCTTCAATCGCCACCACTACTATGACGATGCCCCTTTTCCAGCTTTCGGCCTTGGCTGGAGATTCCCGCTGGCAGTTCCCGGAGGATCGGGCCTCAAGCATATTACCCTGTGCCGGGTAGCACTTACAGGCTTCCTGTTGGGTACGGCCACGGGTTTCCTGGGACTGGGGGCAGGCATACTGGGAGTACCGCTTTTCATGTACATACTTGGTATTCCGCAACGAAATGCCTTGCCAACTGACACTGTATCCATGCTATTAATCAGTTCCGGAACCTTCCTGTGCTACACTGCAGTTGGCCAGGTTGAGCTGGCACCCGTAATTATTCTTATCGTAGCAGTTGGACTGGGAAATGGTATAGGCGCCCTTATGCCCGGAGAGATTAATTTAGGTCACGCAAGACTGGCTTTCGCAATATTGCTTGGAGCAATAGCCCTTTCCACTGCTGCAAGTATCAATAGCTTGATTTCTTCTCGTATTATACTTTACGTTGCCGGTTCTTCGCTTTTTGTAATCTTAATTGTTTTTTCACTTATCCCGGACATAATTTTAACACTGGAAAAAAGAGTAGCACGTCATAAAAATACTTTGTAAATAATTAGGATATTCCCAGTTGGTTTAAAATGGGCTTGGTAATGGAGATAAAATCCGCAAATCTCTTGGCTGTCTGAGCCACATCTCCCTGTACGTTTTCAATGGGAAGCAGTATTTTCAGCCTGTACTTTCCGGTGGCCTCCACCTTGGGAAGCTCTCTTTCCAGCTCACTTCCCAACTTTTTCTCAATTTCTGACTTTAATTCCAGCAGGGGTAGAAAAATATTTTTTTTGTGCCCATCCATAACAAGGTCCAGTACAAACAATTCCTGACCCCGGTTGGGCCCCTTCCTGGGACGGGTTCTACCTATCCTGTAATACACATCAGTTTTCTGAAAGACCTTGACGCATTTCCATGACTCATTTATGCCGAGGCTCTGGCCTGGCAGCGAATATACAATGCTTATATTATTTAAGGCCAGCAGGTTCTTTGCCTCTGACAAGACCTCATCAATAAATTCCTCAAAGGACTTAGCAGTAATGGGCTGGCTTCTTTGAGTAGGAACATCTTCTTCTTTAAGCCACTTTTCAAACCAATCCAGTACCTTTTTATGATCATATTGACCATCGGGTCCACTTAATGTCTTTGGCATCCTGCCTTTTTCAATATCCTGTAAAAATGCCTTTTTCCTACGGTTAAAAACCTGAATAAATTTTTTCTCGGTCACGGTTTACCGCTCCCTTTTACAAACTATATTTTCAACTATAGCTATAACTTAATGCCCCCCTGATTTTAGGATTCCGGATGCTGCCAATGTAAGGACCAGTACTTCCAGGACCACTATGGTTGTGTATATTCTATCTTTTTTGGCAATGTACGCCGGAAGGAGAATGAAATATCCTATTATTGTCAGGATACCGAGGAAAGCTATTCCTAAAAGAGTGATGAAGTCTCCATATCCCAGCATTCCCAGCCATCCCCAACCATGGGGCGCATTCGCCACTGCCAGATACTCTGAAGGTTTCATGCCCCAGTAATTTTGCATTTGTGAGGGCTCAATATACGAAGGCATGATCCCTGTTACATACAATATAAAAGTAACCACCAGAATCAGAATACCGGTCCAGGAGCCGTAAAGCAGGAGATTAGCATACTTTATTTGCTCAGGAGAGACCGCGGGCACCTTCGATTTGTCTGCAGCATTATTAATTTTTAATTCAGCCATTTTTTATTACCCCCATATCCCCAGTCCCTTAAGAAGAGACCTTATTCCCGCAAACAGCAGCATAATGATAACAAGATACCTGACTGCCTTGGGTTTTGCCCCGGAAAGAAGCCTAACCCCTATCAGTGACCCAAACATTATTCCCAATACCGACGGAACTGCGATTATTGGCATCACAGCCCCCTGATTCATGTAAATCCATGCTGCCGAGGTATCGGTTATTGAAAGAAGAAATTTACTTGAGCCTACAGCTATTTTAAGGGGTGCTCCCATCAGCAGGTTAAGCACAGGAACGTTTGCCCACCCTGCCCCTAATCCAAACATGCCTGCCACAGTCCCTATAAATATGAAGAGGAAAAAACCTTGGGGTGTTCTCCAAACAGTCCAGTCAACAGTTTTTCCCGCAGAGGGCTCGTAATAGGAACCGTCAATTCCCAGCGCCCTGCTTACTGCGTCCCTGGCGCTCACAGTTGGGTACTCGCTGTTTTTAGAAAAAACAAAGAGCAGTGCGATCAGCGTAATGGTCACGCCCAGAGCGGTTTGAGTTACATTTGTTGGCAGTGCCAGCCCCAGAAAGGCTCCCACAATACTGAAAGTGGAAGCTATCAAAGCCACAGGTAAGGCCAGCCTCAAATTAGCCAGATTTGCCTTCAGTAAGCCGGGCCCGGCCGCCAGTGCCCCCGCCAGCGCCACTACAAGTCCGGCGCCAGCGACAAAATTCAGGTGGAAGGGGAAAAAGCTCCCCACTATGGGCACAAACAGTACACCACCTCCAACACCTGCCAGCACGGCCACTATTCCCATAATAAATGTTACTACGAACAGCAATAAAGGCCATACCCACCAGGGAGTATTCGGGCTTCCGGAAGCTGCCTGCACTGATGCCGTCATATTCCCTGCCACCGGGGATGTGGCCACCGAAGCAAATAACATACCCGTTTTATTAACAATTAAATCAAGCATTTTATATCCCCCTTACGGACAACTTTTTCTCCCTTTGTTCCTTAAAACACGAGATATTTTTCCTGGAAATTTATATATTAAGTTGAGCTATACGTTTTTTGCCATTCCCCCCTTTCCCAATAAGGCCATAAGACCTTATTTCAATCGGTGTTAATGCGCCTCTTCTCCGGCAGGTTCACACCTTTTTTCCTGATTGATGTAACTGTCAAAGAAAGTGCAAAATCCTACTTTCTGCCCACTGCACTGTGTGATATAATACAGCCAGATAGTTAATAAAAGTTTACAAACCCCGATGAAACAATGCTTGTTCGCTATTGGACAATTGACCTTTTTGGCAGGCTGGCACTTTTATCCATAAAGAATTATCTTGTTGTCATTACTCTTTGCACATTCTATGCCAGCAGACATACTGCTGGGGGGGCTCTTTTTGCACTACACCACCGCTGATTAACACTTGAGCAATGTCTGTTTGCGGACAGCTTATTAAATATATCCAGGTATATAGCGTTGTGATATTAGTCTCAATCCAACCAGTTATTGTTCGATATCATACAACCATTTGGCAGGTGAAATAGAATTGCATTTAATACACGGTTTTTATGAAAAATTCATTCACAAAAGCCTCAGATTCCAATTTTTGGTGATTATTTCATCTCTTCTCATAATCCCGGTTCTGGTTATGTTTTACGATATTTTCCTGGCCTCTAAGAGCGATGAGGTCTTACTAATGGATCATGAAGAAAAACTTAGCTCTATTGTTCAAACAAAAATAGTCCCCGGCATGGAGAAATCTTTGAGTAACAAATTACAAGGAACCTATATTGGCTCCTTATATCCCCAAAACAGGGCAAGCTTTATTCAGGAAACCTTTAACGAAGTGGCGGAACCCCTGGTCTCAAGCTTTCCCGGTGTCAGATTCGGACTTTATATACCTGAAAGCAAGCAGATTCACGTACACGGATTCCTTCATCAGTATCGCCAACTTTCTCCTGACGAGGTCCTGGAGAGAGAAAGAAGAATAATGAACGAAGCAGACTCGGGGTTGGTGGCGGTCACTGCCAGCCGCAGACCTCTGGCCCGGCTGACCAGCAGTTTAAAGGAAGAAACTTTTGAATATCTAACCCCTGTATTGGTTAACGATGAATTGGTAGCTGTGGCATGGGCTGACGAAAGGCTGCACCCAATATTCGCGCAAACCCGTAACTTCAGAACGGCAACAAGATACATTGCACTGTTTGTGCTTTTCATAGGGGCCGCCGGCGCACTGCTGGTAATCCATAATCTTGCCAGCGGGGTGTCAAATATTAAAAAGGGGCTCCGAAGCATGGAAAGAGACCTGTCAAAGCTACTGCCCGAGATGTCGGGAGAAGTCGGGCAAATAACAATGGCTATAAACAGAATGGCGGTTGCTCTTGCCGAAAAAGAAAGGCTTGAGTATGAAATGCAAAGGTCCGAAAAACTGGCATCCCTGGGAAGGCTGGTTACAGGAGTTGCCCATGAGCTGCGCAACCCTATTGGTGTAGTTAAAGCCGCCGTTCAGGTTATGGAGAAGGAGTACGCGTACGCCGCTGGGCTCAATGAATTTACCGCCATTATTAAAGAGCAGGTGGATCGGCAAAACAAAGTAATCCAGGAACTCCTGGATTTTGGCAGGCCCAGCAAACAAATGGTTCAGCCGGTCGGGGTAAATTCGGTATTGGAAAAGGTATTGACATTTACCTTCCCCATGCTACGCCAGAACAATATTTACCTCAACACTTCTCTTTGCCAGAGTTTGCCTCCAGTAGTTGTGGACCCGTCAAGAATAAAGCAGGTTTTTGTAAACATGATACTAAACGCCATCCAGGCCATGCCGGAAGGGGGTCAACTGAGGATAAAAACCTATCTCCAGGAGGATTGTATTTACACCGAATTTAGCGATACCGGCAACGGAATAGAGGCAGAAGATCTTCCCAGAATTTTTGATCCTTTTTATACCACTAAGGATTCCGGCACTGGTCTGGGATTATCCATAAGTCACCAGATTATTGGAAGCCATAATGGAGCCATCCATGTATGCAGCACACCGGGGGAAGGCTCCATTTTTAAAGTTATTTTACCCATAAAGCTGGATCAGGAGGGCGTAGAGCATGATACCCAAAATACTGGTTATTGATGACGAGGAGCATATGTGCTGGGCACTGGAGAGGGCCATGAAGCAGGAAGGCTATCAGGTACTGACTACTACCCGGGGCCGGACCGGGATTGATTTAATCAGGGAAGAAGCTCCCTCCCTGATTATTCTGGACCTGAAAATGCCGGAGATGGACGGAATGGAGGTATTAAAGAAGGCCAAGGAGCTTAACCCAAAACTGCCGGTTGTGATGCTAACTGCCCACGGTACCATAGAAACCGCCATAGAGGCCATGAAAATAGGAGCTACCGATTATCTTACCAAACCCTTTGACCTCGACGAATTAAAAATGGTAATCAGACAAAATCTTGTGATGAGCCAACTGGTAAGTGAGGTTAATTTTCTTCGGTCCGAGCTGACCAAGAAATACTGGAAAATGATTGGTGAGAGTTCTTCGATAAAAGAGGTGCTGTATTTAATTGAAAAGGTTTCCAACAGCAGCGCCACGGTGCTAATAACCGGTGAAAGCGGAACCGGTAAGGAAGTGGCCGCTGTAGCCATACACAAAAACAGCCCCAGATGTGACAACCCCTTCGTGCCGGTAAACTGTGCGGCCCTACCGGAAAATCTTCTTGAGAGTGAGCTGTTCGGGCACGAAAAGGGCGCTTTTACCGGGGCTGTGGCAAGAAAATTGGGACGTTTTGAAATGGCCGACAGGGGAACCCTTTTCCTGGATGAAATTACTGAAATGCCATTAAGTATGCAGGTAAAACTTCTGAGGGTCTTACAGGAAAAATCCTTTGAAAGGGTTGGTGGAAATGAGACTCTCCATGTGGATGTAAGAATCATTGCCGCTTCCAACAGGGACATCAGCAGCGCCATTGAAAAGGGACTTTTCAGAGAGGATTTATATTACCGCCTGAATGTGGTTCACATAAACCTTCCTCCATTACGTGAAAGAAAGGAGGATATCCCACTTCTAACTAACCATTTTCTGGAGAAGTTGAGACCGACATATCTGGTGAACGGCATTAATAGCGGCGCGATGAAACTACTGATGAAATACAACTGGCCTGGTAACATCAGGGAGTTACAGAATGTCCTGGAAAGAGCCGCCATTATTTCACACAGCAATGAAATAACTGCTGAGGATCTACCCAAGGAATTTCTGATCGGTCCTGTTAAATCAGGTGCCGACATAGTAATCGGCCTGCCCGAAGAGGGAATTTCACTGGAGGATCTGGAAAAGGAGTTAATAATAAAAGCCCTGGAAAAAAGCAAAGGCAATCAAACCAGGGCCGCTCAACTCCTGGGGATAACCAGATCGGCACTCCTTTACCGCATACAGAAGCATCGACTTAGTTAAAACGGGATGACTGGTATAAATAGTTTTTCTTTTATAAAAATTAATAAAAAAAGAAGGATTATAACTTCTTTCGTGAGAATATTTTCAATGACCCGACACAAGATCATAGTAGGGTTAATATAAGTAAAACATCGGTGGTGAATCAATGATTTCTTCGAATGGAGAAATACTTATTGAGGTAGAAACCCCTCAAGGAATGATATTTATTGAAGGTCCTGTTAATGAGGACTGTTTAAAGCAGCTTGAAATGAATGATGGATTGTCAAACTTTCGTACCGCCGACAGGCAGCATGAGGCTTTGCGTATTATTACCAGAGCTCCGGAGGGACTTGTCTATATTGCCCGAAGGGACAAAGAAATACTGGGTTATATTGCGTTCCATTACCCCAGTCAGTTTTCCAGGTGGAGCAAACATCCCCGGGTTTTGGAACTGGGGGCCATTGAGGTAAGTAACCAATTCAAACGGCAGAAATTAGGAACAAATATGCTTAAAGGCGCCTTCTCCAATCCTGTCATGGAAGAGTACATCATGATAACAACAGAGTTTTTCTGGCACTGGGATTTAAAGAACAGCGGATTGGATGTATGGAATTACCAGAGGATGCTGACAAAGCTTTTTGGCTCGGTACATTTTAAAAAGAGACGTACCGATGACCCGGAGATACTGGAACACCCTGCCAATATGTTGATGGTAAGGGTAGGGACCAGGGTATCCAACACATATATTAAAAGTTTTGACGATATGCTTTATCAGCATTCCATTGTAGATTAGATTAGGTTAAAAAGAAATGGATGCCCCTTACAGGGCATCCATTTCTTTTAGTTGTTTTCCGCTTAAATTCCTACTTCTATAATATTAGGCTCTGGCGGATAAATATCATGGGATATCAGCTCTTTTTTCACTTCCTTCTCTTCGGACAGAAAATGCCTGTACACTGAAACCTCAAATCCCGAAGTGCCCTCGCTGACAACCTCCGACTGGCCCCGCCGTAATCGATTGCTACCCCTGATTACAACTCCGGGGGAAGTGTTTTTTGTTTCGGAACTGATTCTAAGTATCAGGTTGTTTTGTTTCTTTCCGAATATAACTACTTTAACAAATCCCTGATCGGGTTCGGTGGAGACAGAAATATATACTGACCGGTTAAGATTATTTTTAAATCTTAAGTCTTTCTGACCCTCCGACACAGTTGAATCAAGACCCGGAGGAACATACTTCACGGGTATTGAATGGGGATATCGCTCAATAATTTCAAAGCCCGACAAAAGAGCCGCCCCATAGAGGGTTGTGGAAACCTGGCATATTCCCCCTCCATAGTCATCAATCATCTGATTATCAGCTATTACCACTGACTTAAGGTAACCGTTTTTTTCATCAATGGGTCCGACAATCCCGTTAAAGGCTAAGATCTCACCGGGCTTAACCAGTTTACCGTTCAATCTTTTGGAAGCCCTGACTATATTATTCACCCTACCGATGGATCCGGCCTCAAACAAGGTTGTGCATTGGCCAAGTATATCAGTAAGTCCGTTAAGATCCTGTTCCTTTATTTCACGAGGAATTACTTTAGTAGTTATGGCTACAGTTAGTTCGTCACCAGCACTGAAATCAGAGATATGCCTCACCATTTCTTCCCGGTTCATTTCGATCCCGTCATTTCCGGGAACGACAGAGACCTCATTATTTTCAAAAATAAGCCGGGCATTAATGGGCTTTATAGAATACTCAACATTTACTCTTTCCAATTCCTTTTCAAGCAGTTGGCTGTCAAGTTTTAATGGAAGCTTAATCTCAGTGCTTTCAGTTTTATTTCCCAAAAGTTCTGAAACACGGCGCATCAAAGATCCTGAACGTCCTACGGAATAAGCATTGGCCACAGCCTCCGGATAGCCATAAAAAGCCCCAACATTTTTTAGGGGTATAATCCACTTACGGCCTTCTGCCAAAAGTACAATTTCATAGCCATCCGTTTTTTCAACTGTCTCCCTAAGTAATTTATCGGCCTGTTCGGGACTAAGTCCTCCCAGGGAGAGTCCCGCTACGGTAACGCCGGGTAAAATTCTATCCCCGGAACGCCCAGCCAATATTGACCCCCCAAAAAATATAGTTAGGGAGGTCAATAGTACAATGATTATAAAAAAGACAGCCAATTTTTTTAACATTGACAATAGTTATCACAGCTTTGTTTTTTACTTATTATAGAATATCAGTCACTTACATTCATGGTCAATTCAATATACTTATCCATGGATAAAGCCTTTTCTATTACTTCTTCGGTGATCACCTCACCCTGAGCTACTATAACCTGCCCACCAGTCCCGGTGATCTTTTTGTTAGCCTTTTTTCCGGCCAGGTATTGACGCTGCCTTGCCTCAAAAACTTCCACAGGATCGGTCAGCGGTTTCTTATCCTTTCCCTCTGCAGGACGTACTGGTTTAACAGGTTCATGTACAGCCATACCTGGCTTGGTGGGAGACAGCTCTTTAACCACATAGCCTTCATAACCATCCTCAATAACCAGGAACTTTGAACCATATGTAAGCACTTTTTCACCAGGAACCACAAACCCGCCGCCATCCTCGGTGACTACTTCACAGCCCACCAGTTTACCCGACTGATCATCCACCATGTATTCCGAAACTGAACCTATAAATTTCCCTGACCTGGTCATTACGCCAGCCTTCACAACCTGTATGTTTTTCTCAAGAATTGACACCAGATCCGCCTTTGAGCTTACAGGAAAAACATCACTTCCATTTAATATGGTAACTGCGAATTCTCCTACCCCTAAAACCGCACCAAATGGAAGAGCGCGCATTTCTGCAAACCAGTTGGTCCTGTCCAGCAAAAGGCACTCCACCTCTCCCCGATCAGGGTTTACCACTATTCCCGCCACCGTTCCCAATTGATTTCCTGATGATATTTCTATAACCGGAAGACTCAATATCTGTTCCGTTTTTTTCATTGCAATTCACCCCTTAACCGTTTAATTTTTATTTTTACCTCATTAGCATCACCTGAATCCAGCGCATGGCCCCATACAACCTCCAACATTTCCAGTACGGCCAGTGCCTGCCTTTTATGCCCTCGGGCCAGGTATATGGAACTTATCTCTATGCACAACATTACTGCCAGTTTTGGTGGCGGATCCATCTTAAGAATCCTGAAGAAACCCTCCACTGCTCCGGCACTGTCACCAGAATAAAGGTCATCAAAAGCCCTGGCCACCATCATACTGATTTGGCTGTCACCCGTCAGCTCCCTGACATCTCTGGTTTCCCCACCGGAAATAACATTGTCATTTTCTTTAAACTCCCCTTGATCTGGGGTAATTACTTCTGAGATAATCCCTTCAGATTCTTCTACCTCATCCGCAGACTGCATTGCGACTTCTTGCACACTAATCTCTGATTCTTTTGCCGAAGCAGGTTGTTCTTCCTGGCCAACCTCAGCCATTTTTGCCTCTTCCGGCTGATATTCCTGCTGGTCCTGTAACAAAAGGTTATCTTCCGTGTGGTCAACTCCTGATGATATTATGTCTTCTTCGGTAGCGTCCAACTTGTCCGCATCGAATATCCTCATTATTTCCGTAGAATTTCCAGATTTATCAGGCTCCTCAACCACTACTACTTCTTTTAGCGCATCCAACATATCCAGTGAAACAGGTAAAGCGCTTTCCTGAGGCTGACTTTCCGTATAAACAGCCTTTTCTGATATGAATTCAACTTTTTCAGAAACATCTTTTGCTTCTTCCCCAATTTCCTCTTTGTCATCCAAGCTGTCTTCAAAGGAATGTTTGGGAACTTCATCCAAAGAGACTGCTTCACAGATTGTGACAGATTGTACTTCCTCTGCAAACAAGGGTTCTGCGGTGGAATGTGCCTCCAGATAATCCTGGTCTTCAACTTTTTCTTCGGTACAGCAAGTACCGGCATAAGTGGTGGCTACAACCGGGCTGAAACTGGGAGCCAGGGCGCTAATTTCAATATAGCGTTCAATACTATTATCCTGTGAAACGCCCCCAGTCGGAGTCAATTCAGCTTCTACGGGCTGCTCCACTCTGGAGGTTCCATCAGTTATAATTTGATAAGTTCGCCCGGCATCTTCGCATTTGACAGACACAAGAGCATCATCTGGTGTATGTATGGGTTGCGCAGGCAGCTTTTTACCTGACCGGAGGCCGACTATTAATGGTAAAGCCCCGATACCTTCCATCAAAGACCGCCAACTTCTCATGCCCTTTTCACTGTCCGATGAAAACTTTTTGCAGTCCACCGCCATCAGTGCATCTCCAACGGGCATACTTGTAACTTCACTATCCCCCATTTCCGCCACCGAGAAAAACCTTGTTTCTATGGCATAAAGAACGGCTGCACCAATCATTATCAATAGAGCGTATATATACAGGACTTTTGGGTACGGTACCCAGGAAACCAGGAACGGGTAAAGGATGCAGTATAAAACTGAAATTCCAACTGCTATTAATAGTACAGGAGCCCTTATAGCTATCACGTGGCGCAGAATATAGAGGCAAGCCAGCATGATAGCATTGGCCAATGCCACCATCAGGACAAATTCAAACATCATACACCTCTGAAGCAAAATAATTCTAAAAGAACATTGATAACGTTGTAATATGAGAAAATTTCTTACATTGTTATATTCATTATAACACCATGCCGGCCATGAAACCTTCATATATAGCGTCCATGGCTTTTCGGGGAATCACAGCGTCACCTATCATGTAAATCTCTTTCGTACTTTCCTTCAGAATTTCGCATAAGTCGCTTTCCGGACTGGACCCCATGGCCAGCACCACTGTATCGGCAAAAACCTCCTCTTCCAGTTCTCCGCAACCAATAACCACAGATTTTTCGGTTATTTTTTTTACTGTGTACCCGGTCATGGTATTAACCCCATACCTCTTGATATCCTGTAACACAATCCAGCGGGAGGTAACTGTCATATCAGCTGCAAGGGAGTTTCGCATTTCCACAACCGTAACTTCTTTAGTACCCCTGGTAGCCAGCCCGAAAAGAGTGTCCGGCGGCTCAGCCCCGCTCAACGCAAGGAACTGAAAGCTTTCAGGATCAAGGGTTCCCTTCCTGGCCAGATAAAGAGCGGTTTCGCATCCCACAGACCCGCCGCCAATAATAACTACTCTTTTTCCCGTACTGGCATTACCCGATAGCACATCCCAGGCCTGAACCACATTTGGTCCATCCAGCCCTTCCAGAGGTGGTATCACCGGCTTAGCCCCGGTGGCTATCACAACGGCATCCGCCCCGAAGGCAGCCACATTTTCCTCTGTAGCCTCCATACCCAGCCTGACTCTGACACCAAGGGCATCCATTTGCCCGGCCAAATACTCAATCAAAGACCGGAACTCTCCCCTGCCCGGTGGAACAGCAGCAAGATTTAACTGCCCGCCCAATGCCCCGGAATTTTCCCAAAGGGTTACCCGGTGTCCTCTTAAAGCAGCAACCCGCGCTGCCTCCAGACCTGCCGGTCCGCCCCCCACCACTAAAACATTCTTTATAATTTCAGCAGGATATATAGCAGTTTCTTCTTCTCTTCCGGCTCTGGCATTAACAAGGCAACGCACCGACCCTGAGGAAAAAACCGCTTCCAGGCAGCCCTGATTACATCCGATGCATTTTCTGATCTCTCCAAACCTTCCGGCTTCAGCCTTTAGAGGTAATTGAGGGTCGGCGATTAGCCCTCTGGCCATTCCCACCATATCAGCAATGCCATCCGATACAATACCTTCAGCAATAAGTGGATCGTTAATGCGGTTGCAGGCAATAACAGGAATACTCACCGCATCCTTAATATTCCTGGACAGATATGTAAACGCCCCCCGGGGCACCTCCATGGAAATCTGGGGTACTTTTGTTTCATGCCAGCCTCCGGTTACGCTCAGAGCGTCTACCCCCACCTTTTCCAGTTCGGCACAAAAACATTTTATATCATTCCGTGTACTGCCGCCGGGCATGAATTCGCTGCCACTGACCCTAAATATCAGCGGAAAATCAGGGCCAACTTTTTCCCTTATCCTGGAGGCCACCATGACCCCAAAGCGCATTCTCCCCTCAAGTTCCCCTCCAAAAGAATCCTTTCGGTGGTTTGTCAGGGGCGAAAGAAACTGGGAAATCAAATAACCGGCGCTAGCTATAACCTCTACGGCATCGAAGCCGGCCTCCTTCACCCGACTGGCGGAATTAGCGAAGGAATCTGCCAGATTATATATCTCCCCGGGAGTAAGTTCCCTCGGTACCTGTCCGGTGGCCCTGTACGCCACTGCCGAGGGAGCAACCGGGGTCAAACCTTCACTAAAATTGTTGCAATATCTTCCCGGCTGAAAAAGCTGGGCACACACCGCCGACCCGCATTCCTTTACCGCAAAGGCAAGCCTGGCCAGCCCGGGAACATACCTGTCCTCGTCAATCCTTATCATGGAACGGTAGCCATGGAGGTCAATACCGCATCCCCCAACCGTTATAAGTCCTGCACCACCCATTGCCCGCTCTTTATAGAAGTCTATAATCCTGTCGGTGATAAAACCCTTTTCACAATAGCCCAGGTGCATGGCAGTCATTACTATCCTGTTTTTTAATTTTAAGGAATTTATGTAAATTGGTTTAAACAAAACCAAAATAATTCTCCTTTCGACAAGCAATACTCTTTTTTATATTCGATTTATATACTGGTGTTCCTGCCTGGGATTGGCTAAAAAATACTATTACAGTATTGTTTATAATGTAATCCACTCCTTATTGCATATAACTTTCAGAAATTTTATAATATTAAGTATTAAAACTATTTTATTCCTATAGGTAATATTTGCTTAACCCGTCAGAAGGGAGTTGAAGACGCACCTGACAAATTTTCCTGCCTATTTAATTCAAGCAACTTTTTAGTTAGAAGGAGGAGTAATCAAATTATGATGAATTACCCCTTGACAACGAAAAGCATTCTGGAACGGGCTAAAATGCTATTTGCCAGCCAGGAAATAGTTTGCAAGGACTATTCCGGCACCTTCCGGTACAATTACAGCCAGTTTTATGAGAGAGTATGCAGGCTGGCCAATGTTCTTGAAAAACTTGGAGTACAGCGGGGGGAAAGGGTTGGAACCCTGGCCTGGAATACACACCGGCACCTTGAACTGTATTTCGCCATCCCCTGCTCGGGATCAGTACTTCACACTCTAAATCTGAGGCTTCCCCCGGATCAACTAATTTACATAATAAATCACGCTGAAGACAGTGTTATTTTCGTAGACCAGGATCTCTGGCCTCTCCTGGAGTCTGTAAAGGACAAGCTAGATACTGTTAAGCATTTTGTAGTCATGAGTGACTCTATGGAGATTCCCCAAACATCCTTAAGTCAGGTATACTCTTACGAACAACTTCTACAGGAGGCTTCCCCCCAATACCAGTTTCCCCAGGATATTGATGAGTGGTCAACCGCAGCAATGTGCTACACCACTGCCACCACAGGGGATCCAAAGGGTGTGGCCTATACCCACAGGGCAATTTTCCTGCACTCCCTGGCCTGCATGACCGTGGATATGATGGGACTGGGCAACAGGGATACCGTAATGGCAGTGGTGCCCATGTTCCATGCCAATGCCTGGGGAATGCCGTTTGCCTCCACCTGGACCGGATGCAAGCAAGTCTATCCGGGATCCCGTCCGGATCCCAGGATACTTTGCCAGTTGATTCAGGATGAAAGGATAACCATAACAGCAGGGGTTCCCACCATATGGATGGGAATTTTGCAGGTAATGGAAAAGGAGAAGTATGATTTCAGCAGTGTGAAGAGTTTTATCTGTGGCGGATCGGCGGTGCCACTGGCACTGATGAAGGCTTACGACGAGAAGTTGGGCATTCCCATTATCCATGCCTATGGTATGACCGAAACAACTCCCCTGGTTACCCTCTCCAGAACAAAAGGCTCCATGGATCAATGGCCCGCAGAACAACAATACGAGGTCCGGATAAAGCAGGGCACAGTGGCCCCCGGGCTGGAGATAAAAATAATTGGAGAAAATGGAGAGGACCTCCCCAACGATGGAAAGACCATGGGCGAGCTTCTGATAAGGGGTCCCTGGATAGCGGGTGAATATTACAATAACCCCGCCAAGACCGCCGAATGCATGAGGGGCGGCTGGCTATACACCAATGACATTGCCACCATTGACGAAGAGGGCTATGTCACCATCTGCGACCGCACAAAGGATTTGATCAAGAGCGGCGGCGAATGGATTTCCTCTGTGGACATGGAGAATAACATAATGGCGCACCCGGGGGTGGCAGAGGCAGCAGTTATCGCCATGCCCCATGTAAAATGGGACGAGCGACCAATGGCCTGCGTGGTTCCCAAGCCCGAATACAAAGAAACCCTCAGGCAAGAGGATATTATTAGCTTCTTGGAAGGCAAGATGTCAAAATGGATGCTTCCTGACAAGGTTATTTTTATTGAAGAAATTCCCAAGACCAGTGTCGGAAAATTCAATAAAAAAGAGCTGAGGAAGATATACCTGTAGACCTTTAATGGTAAAATATATTGTTGTTTAACGGGCGTCCTGTACATGGGCGCCCTTCCCTTAAGACCTGACAAAAGACCAATACCCACGACAAAACTTTAGCGGGGTGAATATGATGCCAGCTAACCTTACCCCTCAGTACCATATTGCCGAAGAAAACTATAAAAAAGCCACCACCCTTGAAGAAAAAATAGCCGCCACCGAAGAGATGCTGGCCATAATACCTAAACACAAAGGCACCGAAAAGCTACAGGCGGACCTGAAAAAAAGGCTGTCCAAACTGAGGGAAGAAGGAGCAAGAAAATCCGCCTCCAAAAGATTTGACCCCTTCAGTATTGAAAAGCAGGGAGCGGGTCAGGTACTGCTTTTCGGCTTTCCCAACACTGGCAAATCCTCTCTCCTGAACGCGCTTACCAGGGCAAACACAAAGGTGGCCGATTATGACTTCACCACCACTTTACCGGTATCCGGAATGATGCACTTTGAAGATATATACGTACAGTTGGTTGAACTTCCGGCCATCACATCCGCCATTTCACCGCCGGGAATTTCCGGGGCACTCATTAACACAGACATTATTATAGTTGTATTTGACGCGTCCTCTGGCCAATGTCTGGACCATGTGAATGAAAGCATAAATTTCCTCTACACAAAAAGAATCTTACGGGAAGAACAGATGCCGGGGATACGGAGCATTCCGCGCCGCCGGATTCTACTGGCTGGAAATAAATCTGACCTCCCTGAAAGCAAGGAGAACATTGAGTTATTAAAAGAACTCCTGCCAGGGGATTTCAGACTTTTTACCATTTCAGCCATCACCGGGCAGAATATTGAGCTTTTGAAGCAATACCTTTTTCAAACACTGAATATAATAAGAATCTATAGCAAAATGCCCGGTAAAAATCCAGATATGAAAGCACCCTTTATTCTGAGCAAGGGCGGCACTGTACAGGACCTCGCTCAGAAAATTCACAAGGACATGGCAAAAAAACTGAAGTTCGCCAGGGTATGGGGGTCGGTAAAGTATGCTGGGCAGTCTGTACCAAAGGATTATGAGCTGAGGGATAAAGATATAGTGGAGATCAATATATAATTAGGGCACCCGCTATAATAAACAGGCGCCCCATCATATAATCATAATTCCATCAATACGTTTTTCTTTATTGATTCCTCTCATTCGGTCATCTCCACCAACCGGCGCAAGTTATCAACTATATCAATAATGTCCAGTAAGTCCATCTGCTCGGTGTATTTTTCCAGAATGGTGGTGATATTTCCCGCTGCCTGAGCTACAGCCGGCGCCATATCGCACGCCTCCTTTCATAATTAAGAAGATTTTTTCTAATCTTATTTTATTAGTTAAAATAAAGTTATTCAATATATGGGCTTCCAATAGTCATAATCTGAAATTAAATGGTTTTCAGATCATAAATGGCATTGAAATATAGTGTTTGTGAAATTTATAACGACCAATATCAGCCGTTTAATAGAACAAAGGGGGTTGCCCCCCGATACTTAATTCACCGTAAATCACCTTTTTTAAAGTCTCCTTATCTTACCGTTTCCCTCAATATGGGCGGTCCCCCCCACTACTATATCATCGACCCAAATGGTGGGCTGGGCATCACTTACCGGAACCCCCTGCCCGTCCTTTCCACAAGTGCCAATGGTAAAACCAAGATCTTTTCCAACCATTTTAATATTTTTTAATACTTGGGGTCCGTTTCCGGTAAGGGTGGCCCCTCTAATCATGGGTCCTTTTTTGCCCTCCACTATCAAAAAGCCTTCAGCCACATCAAAGACGAAGTCGCCGGTGGTGGTATTTACCTGTCCGCCACCCATTTTGGTTACAAGCACACCACGCCCCGCCTCCTTAATAAGCCGATCGGGGTTTTCTTTCCCAGGTGCGATATATGTATTGCCCATCCTGGGAATAGGTTTATGCTGATAGGATTCCCTTCTCCCGTGTCCGTTTGATTCCGTCCCGTCTTTAAGCGAAGTCAGCCGGTCATACAGGAAATCCTTTAGTTGGCCGTTTTCAATCAGTGTTACCTTTCTGGCCGGAACCCCTTCATCGTCAAAACTGTATGAACCATACCTATCTTCGAGGGTTGCATCGTCAATTACCGTTACATATTCCGAGGCCACAGACTGATCCTTCCTGCCTGTATATACAGAAAGTCCTTTTTGAACCAGATCAGCCTCCAGCCCGTGGCCACATGCTTCATGTACCATGGTTCCACCAGCTTCCCCGGCCATCACCACCGGCATTTTGCCTGATGGGGCCGGCCTGGCTTTTAGCATCTCAACAGCCCTGGAAGCTGCTGCTGAAGCCATTTTCTGAGGGCTATTGCGCTGAAGTAAATCAAACCCGGACATGCTCCCAACAGCCTCGTAGCCAGTCTGTATGGTACCTTCAAGGGAGGCCACTACCTGTATCATCAGCCTGGTCCGGATTCTCTCATCCTCCACATAATCCCCATGACTGTTGGCTATGGTTATATTCTGGATGACATCGCCATAACCCACGATAACCTGTTTAATACAGTCCGGATTTATATCCCTGGCGGCCCGGTCCGCAGATTCCACAAATACCACCTTGTCTTCGGTCTTCACACTGTCAGGACGAACCCCGAAATTAAACTCCACCCGGGGCTTTACCTTTGTAAGGTCTATGTTATAGTCCTTTTTATCTCCCCTGGCCGCATGGCTAACTATCTCAGCGGCATCGGCCATGCCCTCCCGGGTAAGATCGTTGGTGTATGCATAGGCTGTTGCATCGCCAGAAACAACCCTTATTCCCGCGCCAACATCAAGGCCGGAGTGAACCCTCTCTATTTTGCCCCCTTCACAGCCAATACCGGTGACCTTCTTATGCTCTATATAAATATCGGCAAAATCTCCACCATTCCGCAAAGCTATCCCCAATACCTCTTCAAGGACCTGCCGGTCAACCAAGAAAACCACCCCAATAATCTGTAAATCTTACCATATGCTATATTTTAAGCCCTTAATTCTTATTTGATACCTTCACCGTAACGACCTGAAAAAATTTCCTTAAACAATATCAACAACAAAAGTAATAGCTGGAAAAATTTCTGGCAGGATAGTGTTTTTTTGTAGAATATTTTTTACGAAGGAATATTATGGTATCAGGTCGCTCACTGAATTGTATTCTCTCCTTGATTCCGGGGTTTATGAACCCCGGTTTTTTCTTGGAATTATAAATGGTATTTAGCAATGGCACCCGCCATGGCTTACTTTATCTTCCCCGTCAGTCGGCCCAAAATCCTTTAGACTGCTGGCATATTCAGAGAGTTTTTGGTCAACCAGCCGGAATACCGTTCCCTCGGGATAATTTCCCTTTTCATCAGCCTCACCTGCTTCAAATCCGGTCAGAAGCTCTATACCTTCTTCCACCCGGGATACCGCATATATGTGGAATTTTCTCTCGGCCACAGCCTGAACCACCTGGTGATTAAGCATAAGATTATCGATATTTCTAGCAGGTATAACCACTCCCTGCTTACCGGTCAAACCTCTGTCCCGACACAGGTTAAAGAAGCCCTCCACCTTTTCTGTAACACCACCTACAGGCTGTATATCACCTTTCTGGTTAACCGATCCGGTAACAGCTATGCCCTGGCTCACAGGAAGGCCTGAAAGGCTGGACAGGATGCAATAAAGCTCTGTACTGGAGGCACTGTCACCGTCAACCCCGTCGTACAACTGCTCAAAGGTTATCCTGGCCGTAAGCTGCAGAGGCCTCTTCTGAGCAAATTTCTGCCCCAGGTAGCCCACCAGTGTTAATACTCCCTTGGTGTGGCTACTGCCGCTCATGTCGGCCTCTCTTTCAATGTTGACCACACCCTCCTTACCCATGAAGGTGCTGGCGGTGATACAGGAAGGACGCCCGAAGGAATAATCTCCAAAGTCCAGAACCGACAGGCCGTTTATCTTTCCTATGGCCTCACCGTCTGTGGCCACCATTAAAACCTCTTTCAGCATCATATCCTGCATTTTTTCCTCTATCCGGTTGCAGCGATACACTTTTTCATTTATGGCCTTAATCACGTGGGCTGATCCCACTACCGAAGCATTTTCAATTTCAGCCCAGGAGGACGCCTCGTAGACCACCTCAATGACCTCGTTGAACTTGGTGGAAAGCTTGTTCTGATGGCCTGCCAAACGGGAACCGTATTCTATCAGTTCGGCCAGGCCGGTTCTGTCAAAGTGTCTGAGTTTTTCCCTGGTGCAGACCGCTCCCACGAAGGCCGAGTAGTGGGCAAGATTCTCCGCGGTACGGGGCATTTCGGTATCGAAATCCACCTTTACCTTGAAAAACTTCTGAAAATCCTCATCCACCGATCGAAGCATGCTATAAATCTGATAACTACCCACAAGTATTACCTTAATATTAAGTGGAATGGGCTCCGGCCTTAACGATACAGTGGGAACCATGCGAAACTGCTCCCCAATATTCTCCACCAAACATTCCCTGTTTTTCAGTATTCTCTTAAGGGTCTCCCATACCCCTTGATCACTGAGAACATCCCTTGCCTGCAACACAATATAGCCCCCGTTGGCCCTGTGAATGGCCCCGGCCTTAATCATTGTATGATCAGTACTCAGTGTGCCCAATTGGGTGTTATACTCTATCTTTCCGAAAAGATTATAATAGTTTGGGCTATTCTCAAAAACAACCGGCGTCCCCTGGGTTTCCGCATTATTAACCAACAGGTTAACCCTATAACGATCAAAAATAACCTGGCCTTCCGAGCCTGTTCCTGAGCTTTCGACCGATCCTGGCTTAAGTTGCTCCAGGTTTCTGGCTATGTCGTCCAGTATCCCCTTCAGGTATTCCCGTATACCCATAAAATCGCCATACTTTTCCTCTATCTTTTTCACCAGGGGACCTGCCGCCACCAGCACTATCTGCTTATCCAGGTCGCTTATCTTTTGCTTGGTCTCCCTTTCCAGCTGGCGGGTTGAGGAGAGAACCTCCTCCAGCCTTTGCTGCATAACTCTTCCCTGCTTTTCCAGTTCCTCCTGGGTTTCCCTCGGCAGTGCCTCATACTCATCAACGGATAGCTTTTTGCCGTCCATGGTGGGGGCAAAATAAAAACCGTTTTGCCCTTGCTTCATGATCAGTCCGATGTCCGCCGCCTCGCGCCTTACCCCATTAATAGCCTTCTCAATCTCATCTTCAAGATCCTGAATAATGACAGTCTTTTTATTCTCGTAGTCCTCTCCCTCAAAGGCCTTTGGAATTGTCATTCTCAAGTCCTTAATAAGGTCGTCCATGTCCTTCTGAAAACACTTGCCAAACCTGGCAGGAAGGGGAACAGCCCTGGGGCGATCAGGATTTGCAAAATCATACAGATAGCACCAATCATCTGGAGTTTTCCCCTGACCCGCCACCTGGCGCAGCACGTCGTTAATATATGTGCTTTTACCGGTACCGGTAGGTCCTGCCACATACACATTATATCCGGGGGCATGCATATTAACTCCAAACTGCATTGCCTTAACCGCTCTTTCCTGACCGATGAAATCCTTTAACGGCTGCACCTCTTCGGTGGTTTCAAAGCCCAATTCGTCAGGTCTGCAGTACCTTCTCAGCTTTTCCACCGGCACTCGCAACTTTTGTTTTATGTCGGTCATTTTACAAACCCCCAAATTAATACCTTATTTCCAAAAACTAATACTTTATCAGAGACAGTTTTTCCTTCTTTTATATGATATTTAAATATATAATATTTAAATAAAAGGTATTTTGCCTTAACTTATTTCTCCTTTACCATCTCCCTAAGACCAGTAAATCCGTTAGGTTACTGTGAAATCCCTTCAGGAAAAAGCATGCTAAAATGTTAAAAATACCATTTGACTTCTTTCAAAAGTTTTTGTATACTTATCATTGTCGATGAACGGCGGCGGGCTGCAGCCACGGTCGGAGACCATGTGGAGCTGTGGTGTAGTGGTTAACATGCCGGCCTGTCAAGCCGGAGATCGCGGGTTCAAGTCCCGTCAGCTCCGCCA
>LADL02002831.1_pt1 | contig 30183 bp, 41 predicted proteins | sample 619721 | NCBI WGS metagenome assembly LADL02 (sample SAMN03397408, study PRJNA257561) | rock porewater metagenome | biome: terrestrial; feature: Opalinus Clay rock; material: porewater; isolation source: Opalinus Clay rock porewater BRC-3 borehole | place: Switzerland: Mt Terri URL, St-Ursanne ...
TAAGACACCGCCCTTTCACGGCGGTAACACGGGTTCGAATCCCGTAGGGGTCACCACTATAACGGGCGATTAGCTCAGCTGGGAGAGCGCCTGCCTTACAAGCAGGATGTCGGCGGTGCGACCCACGCTAACAGCGTACAATAATCAGCCCTACCTGGGAGCATAGCTCAGCTGGGAGAGCGCTTGCCTTACAAGCAAGATGTCGGCGGTTCGATCCCGTCTGCTCCCACCACTAAAACAAAAGCGTAGCATCGGAGATAATCTTCGGTGCTATTGCTTTTTTTATCCCAAAAAAATCTACCTCTACTCTGTCCGGATAGACAATTATCTTACTGATAACCTGCCGCAGAGCTAAGCGCTTTTCGATGTCGGTCATAATTTCCCAGTCCTCACGAAGAGCTGCAGCTCCCCGCATTACCATCTTTATATCATCTATGGCCCTGGCCGGAGAACATACCTCCAACTCCTCAAGCCTGTCCGATAGAAGTTTTTCTCTCTCCAGATATTCGGCATTTTTTTTGGCGAACTGATCCCGGGTGATCATTCGGTGGTCATAGTAGTCGGTAAACAGCTCAACCATAAGCGACCGGGTATTTTCCAACTCGGACCTTGTGCGCTGAACCTCGTTATTGTTATCTCCGGTTGTCACAGTTTCAGCCCTGACTTTTTCTATTTCCCTGTCCATGATCTCCTGGTCGGCCAGGCCGTATACGGTCTCCACTATCCGGGCTTCAAGGGATATCTTGTCCAGTAGCCGGGTAGCGCAAGCACTACTGTTCCGATCCCTCTTGGTCCGGCACATATACCGGCTTAGTCGGCCATGCAGCGTGCCATCTTTTCCAGTGTAGACCCTCCCATTTGCTACTATTGTCCACCCCATGTGATTGCAGTGGGTGCAGTGCAAAAGGCCGCTCAAAAGGTGTGGTGACTGCTGTGCGCGGCCGTGTATCTTTTTTTGGACTTGAGCTTGGTCCCATGTGTCCTCATCCACTATGAGCGGCATGGCTCCTTCCAGGGAAACGTCATCATATTCCAGTATTCCCTTGTATATGGGGTTTTCGATGATATATCTTACGGAATCCTCAGACCAGTGGTTTCCCCGGCGGGTGCCCCGGCGTGGTTTAATGCCCAGGGCCGTCAATTCCTTGGCTATCTTGAGGAACCCCGCGCCTTTGAGTCGGCGCTCAAACATCATCCTGACCAGAGTGGCCTCATCCTGATTTATCTCCAGTTTTTTATCCTCAGCAACATACCCAAAAGGCACATGGCCACCTGACCAGCGTCCTTTCCTGGCAGCTGCGGCTTTGTTGTCCTTTACCCTTTCAGCAATCATCTCACTCTCGAATTGGGCAAAGTCGGCCAGAATGTTACGAAGGAGCCTGCCCACCGGTGTGCTGGTATCAATGTTCTGACTGATGGATACCAGGCTACAGCCATGTGATTCCATGATTTCAGTGTAAAAGTGAAAATCTTTTACATTTCTACAAAACCTGTCAAGCTTATATATTAGACAAACATCATACTGGCCGGCCTTGATGTCCTTAATCATTTCCTGGAAGGCCGGTCGGCGGTCAGAGCGTCCGGAGATGTCTATATCCTGGTAGATACGAAGTAAATCAAGCCCCAGAAGTTTGGCCTGGAGCTCTGCTTTGTCTTTTTGTTGTTCGGGGGAAATGCCGTCCTCGCGCTCCTTAGATACTCGTACATAAGCGCAGGCGCGGCGAATCTGGTTTTGCATTTTTCACCTCTTATTTCCTCTTCACTCCTGAACCGTCTTTAACCATTTTGCTCACCTGCGCAAAATGGTTTTTTACACAAGACATGATTCTGAAATGATTTCAGAATATAAAAAATTAGCAACTGGGCGCCTTTAGTCAAGTTGATCATTTTGTTGACCTAAACAAAATGATGTTTTGGTTATAGCAATTGACTATTCTAATTAACAGCTTTTTATGATGACATAAATCATAAATATAAGTGCCGCTATAGAAAAACATCCTGACTTATTGCTTGATTTATTCACAGTCTTATTTTTAGAATATTCTTTTTCATGTTTGTAATTGTTATAGTCATTTGTAAATGACGTAGATGCTACTTCTTTTCTTGAGTTTACTAATGGCAAGGGTGGTGACTGTAATAATTCGCATAAATATGTTTTTCCGTTTTTACCGCTTATAGAAAGCAACTCAAGAAGAGATTTTGTATCATAACCAGCTCTATGTTTGGACTCTGGTTCAATACTGTGGTCCTTTAATAAATTTTGCAAACCCTTAGAAGAGTATCCTTTTTCTTTCCACTTAATACCGTTCATTGAGCAAAGCCATGTTTTTTTAGTGGCAACTGGGAACTCGTAGGTGATAAAACCTCTGTCAAAGTTAGCATTGTGAGCAATTAGTAAATCAGCTGCATTAATCATGGATTCAATTTTTTTATCATCCAATACCATTCCTTTAATTGAACGCTTAGTTATTCCGTGAACTTTTGTAGCAGCCCTTTTTATTGGAACATATGGTTCCCTTAATCCGTTGTATTCGTCAATAATTTCAATAATCTGGTCCGCTTCAGCATTGTATGTAAATAGAATTAACGACAACTCTATAATCTCGTCGTTATTTGAATCTAAGCCAGTTGTTTCAACATCTATTATTCCGTATACTTTAGGGTCGTCCACATAGCACCTCCTGCCAGTATAGTATTTTATATGTATAAACGTGTCGAATGTCCATAAAAATACAAAAACCACTTCTCGTGGTGCGGTGCTCTGGCCCTCTGCTTGATGTCCTGTGTTGCATGTAAGCTGAGGTCACGATGCCCGGGGCTCTCCGTGTTGTCAATTCCTTCAATATTCCGCTAATTTTTTGGCAAGTCTGAAACTTATACAGAGAAACCCATCCACTATCATAATGTCTATCGGCATATCTTCATTCCGTAACACTATGACACCTATATAGTCCATCCTGCCCGGCCCCCTCTCTTATGTTATAGAACATATGTTCTATTAATTCAACAAGGAAGGGCGATCTCCTGCCAATTATTACATATAATTTACCTGTATGTTTATAATGACGAAATAAGGGGGGTTTTTGTGATGGGACTATTTTCCTGTTTTAAGCTCTCCGTACAGTTTTTTGTTCAGCTTTTCAATCACCCTCTTTTCTTCCTCGGTTATATCGTCCGCAGCCATAGAAACTCTGTTTAAAATTCCATATTTTTCTACGTATGACTTTAAGTGACTTACCAAAAAAGCATTCCATTCCTCAATCATTTCGTTGCTGTACCCGGCCTCCTGCATTCTTTGGATTGTTCGGATCAGAGGTTGGTTTTTGGGGTCTATGGCGAATTTGGCAATGTCAGGGGGAGCGTATTGGAGTTGATCTTCATCGGCGAAAAACTGACCAAGAGTTATATTGAATACTTTACATATTTTATCAAGTACCTCAATGCTTGGCTGCTTTTTATTAGATTCAATTTCGCTTATATATGATTGGGCTACGCTGGATTGCTTTGCAAGAAGATTCTTGCTTAATCCCGCCTCCTCACGTAGTTTTTGTATTTTTCCGGCTACATCCACGCCAAATTCCCCCAAGTAAGTGTTATCGCTATAGTGATTTTAGCATAAAAGAAATAAGAAAAAAATTATCGCTGTAGCGTTGACAGACTATCGCATATGCGATATAGTGATTTCAGGCAGGAGGTGTTTTCAGGTGAGACTTAAAGAGCTTCGAGAGAAATGTGGGCTTAGTCAGTTAAAGCTTGCGGAGATATCGGGAGTCTCGCAATCATTTATAAACGATCTCGAAGCAGGGAAAAAGCAGCCCACGATAACCACGTTACGCAAACTTTCTTCAGCTCTTGGTGTAACGGTTAGTGAACTTATCGGCGAGTCAAGAGGCGATTCCAAGCCCAAAGCCTCCGGCGAATAGTTTAGCATTTTATCGTACACAAGAAACGGTTTTAAAACAACAGGTAAATGATGGGGGGTGATGCTTTTTTGATCGAACGAAAAGTCCGCTGCAAAAACTGCGGCCATACCATCGGTGTTCTAAAAGACGGTAACCTGGAACTAAAGTGCGAAAACTGCGACACCGTCAACCAATGGGACGCTGAGGGCAAGCGGGTACGCGGGATAATCAAAAAGAGGAAGAAGGTGACGTAAGTGTCAGCACGGACAGACAGCAAGGAAACCAATATTCAGTCAGGACCAAACTGGGCAGGATTTGCCCGTTATTTGGCTATAGGACGTATGCGCAGACTGGGAATCCTTCCGATGCCGAAGGAAGTGGCGGAGCGGCTTGAAAGGGAGAAGGTCGAGGCCGCCAAGCAGAAGTCAGCGGTCTAGTATATACGGCCACCCGGGCCGTTTTTAAAGAACTCAGTCGGGGACGAGCCCCAACCTAAACTCTATGCCGGTTTCGGCGGTAATATACCAAGGGTGGTGAATTATGAATTGCAAAATTTGCTCTCCTCCAGGCCCCAGTATCTGCCCGAAGTGCGAGGCAGAAATCAAGGTATATGTTGAGGACTTTACCAGGCGCTTTCAGCGGGTCCGGAGGTTTGTGGCCGGGATTGATGGGCGGGAATTGATGAGGAGGGAGGAGATAAAGTGCGGAGGATAGACAGTGTTTATGTGCCAAGCGTTCCTCGTTACCGGTGGAGACCCAACAAGGTATTGGTTTTTCTGGCAATGACGGCCTGGGTTTTCGTAATAGGCTCAATATTTGGGGCGTGGTTGGGGAGGTAAAGTAGTAGCTGTGTGCGGAGACTGCACCAACTTTCAGAACTGCATGGAGTATTTCAATGTGGCCGAAGGTGACTTATGCCTTTGGAATCCTCCAATATATGAGCCGGTAAATATTTGTTAGGGGGGGTGGATCCCCCGGCACCCTGCAGAGCACCGGGGATGGTGGGGTGGTACAGGTAAAATATAGCACCTAAATTTGTCAAAAGAAAGCGAGGTGAATTGACCAAATGACAGCGGCGTTATCAATGTTGAGAGAAGGAATCGAGAGGGGGGTGGGCAGCCAAAAGGAGGCAGCGAGACAGTTAAGTCTTACCCCAAGCATGCTATCAAAGATACTATCTGGCGAGAGAAACCTTGCCGCAGACCTTAAGCCCAAGGCCTCTAAAATGCACCTACTTGCAGGACTGGCCATGGCTTTGGAGGCTACCGGGTATCGCAGACTTTTTGGTTATATCCAGGGAGACCGACACCCGCAGTCCATGATTCGGCGGGTTGAGAAAGAGGATGCTGAGGCTGACGCGGCACTGCAGCCAATAGGATGGCGAATCATCGACAAGGACGGTCCGGATGACCTGACGGCAGACGATAAGCTTGCACTCTTAACAGCGGGCAAGGAGATCGCCGACCGTGTAAAGGCAGAGATTAACCTCCTTATTGAGTGGGAGGACCGGTATCAGCTGGGACTTCTGGAGCATCTTACCGGGGAAAAGAAAAACCGCCCATCAGAGAGCGGTCATATAAAAAGCTAAGCAATTTTATCACGACCGGGCAGCCCGGTCAAGGGAGGACATTCCGTGGAAGAGATACCGATTTACGGAAGTGAAGCGTACGAGCTTTGCAACTGCAATGCCTGCCAATGCCAGAGCTGCGACAATGACCAGGGTGGGAGCTGTCTGGCTGACACCGGGGACTGCACCGAGGCCCGGGAGCAGGGGCGCTGTCCGATTAGTATTTGCCAAATGTACAAGCCCAAAGGAGGAGCCGCATGAACAAAGCAACCGAGGCCGCAATGGCCCTTAAAAATGCAATAGATGAGTTGTCCCTGGTGGTCAACATAGCGATAGTGACGGCCACTGCCAAGGAAATAGTGGTTGTGGTCAGCTCGGAGCGCGATCTGGAGCAGGTACCGGGGGATGCCCAGGCGGTTAATAAGGTCAGTCGGGACTATCCATTGGAGTTAAGGAAAGAGCATGCGGGTGTTGTTTTTAAGTGTCTGCCCATGGTGGCAAAAACGGCGTAAGTTTTAGGGTGGTCGGCGTGGGGTTAGCGCCACGTACAGGGCAAATATTAACGGCCCGGGGGTTTCTGAACGGGCTGAAATTGTGGACTGACACCCGAAATGTCCGCAGCCGAATGAAGCCGGGGTCGCGCCCGGCCCACCCTTATTAATTTTGAAAGGATGATATTAATGTCAGATAAGGAAATCGTAAGGTCCCAGTCCAGTGTTGAGATATCCACCAACGGCAAGGGGGAGAAGAGCTGGAAGGTAAAAGTATACGCGGACACTGTTGATGAGGCTATTGCCCTGGCGGTGGAGGCTGACAAGAAAGTGGCGGAAGAACTAACGAAGGGGGCAAAGTAGCAATGGAAATACCCGAAACCTCTTTAGTTTCCCAGCACGGAGGCCTTTCCCAATTTGAAGGCTCAGTCCAGGATATGGCTCAGAAACTGGAAGATATGAAAGCGAAGATATCTCTTGTAAACCAGTTTTTTAAAGACATCATGGAAAAAGACATTGATTTTGGGATTATTCCCGGGACCCCCAAGCCCTCCCTTTATCAGCCCGGGGCAGATAAGCTGTGCTCCTTATATAACCTTGCAAAAACCATCGCCAGTAAAGACGAAAACAAAAATCTTGACTCTGGCCATTACGATGTGACAGTGAGGGTTCGCTTGGTACATCGGGGGTCAAATGTTGTAGCTGGTGAGCTTGAAGGCTCCTGCAGCACCATGGAGTCCAAGTACCGCTACCGCTGGGTAGGTGAGCGAGATGTCCCAAAAGGAATTGACAAAAACAGCCTCATGTTTAAAGAGTACGATGGCCAGTATGGTCCCTATAAAAAATACCGCATCGAGAACGATGACCTATATAGCCAATGGAATACCGTCCTGAAAATGGCCATTAAAAGGGCCTATGTTGGGGCCACACTATGCGCAACGGGATTGAGCGGGATATTCTCCCAGGAAGAGGGCGATCTTGATGCCTGGATTGAGGGAGATGAAGCGCCTAAGGAGCCTAAGGGAAACAATGGCCAGCGACAGGGCCAGGGGCAACGGCAACAAGGCCAGGGTCAATACCAGGGACAGGGCCAAAATCAGGGTAATTCCGGCACTGGAAACAGGGCATCGAATCAACGTGCAGCCTCGGAAAAGCAAGTGAAAGCCCTGTTCGCCATCGGTAGTAAGCATAACCTTACCGGTGAGGATGTTAAGGTTATAGTTAAACACAGGACTGGCCAGGAAATTAATAATCTTAATGCCGCCGAGGCCAGCGGGCTCATTGATTACATGGGCAAGGCTGACACTCAAGATCTCCTGACCATCTTAGACATGGCCGGAAGTCAATATCCCGACGATGATGATATGCCTCCCGATTTCCGTGGTCAGGAGGGGAGATAGATGCGCTGCGCTCACATCGGAGACATGCACTGGGGCCTAAACTATCCAGGCCCCTCCCCGGAATCACGGTTTCAGGACATTAGTAGGACCATGGACTGGGCCGCCGAGCAGATTATTAAGGATTGCGATTTGGTCCTGGTTGCCGGCGACATGTTCAAGGATGCCCGGGTTTTCATTGACAGGGCCTCCATCGAAATTAAAGCGGCTACTGACTGGCTGCGGAAGATATCAGACTTTGATATTCCCGTGGTAGTAATCAGCGGCACGCCCTCCCATGATGCAATATCCGCATACCATCTGCTCCGGGAAATGAGAATTCCTGGAGTGGTCATTATGACCGAGCCTGGACTGCTCGAAATGGACGACCTATCCATTGTCTGTCTCCCCGGCATGAACAGGTCCAGCCTTGTCGCCCAGGAGGAATACCGGAGCCTGCCCCCGCACGCCATACACCAAATTATGACCGAGAAAATTACAGAGACATGTCAGAACCTCCGGGCACAGTGTAAGGGACCGACCGTCCTCTTGGGACATCTGACCTACGACATGGCAGACAAGGGCTTTGAGGATGTCCTGATGCAGCATGAGCCGGTACTGACCAGCGAGGCTGTGGATGGGTTTGATTTGGTGTGTCTGGGGCACATCCACCGGCCGCAGCGAAACGAGAACGTTTTTTATTGTGGCAGTCCGGAACGGCTAAGTTTTAATGACGAAGAGATTACCCCGGGCTTTTGGGTGCATGAATTTGACTTCATAGATAGTACAGACGGCTCTGAATGTCTGGATTATTCAGAATCAGAGTTTATTAAAACACCTGCCCGACATTTTTACACGGCACAATGGAACAGGAGAGACGTTGAGCTTTATCTCGATGGCAATAACCTGAGTGGCATTGCATTTAATGATGCTATTGCCCGGGTCCACTACTCCTGCCCCGAAGAGCTAAATAAACTCCTGGATCGAAAGATTCTTGAAAAGGCATTATATCAGACTGGGGCTTTTTATGTGGCCGAGATCAAGGCTGACGTGCAGCGACAGGAACGAGCGAGAGATCAGGAAGTAACCGAATCCATGGGTCCTATTGAGGCCTTAATTAAATGGGCGGAAAAGCAGGGAATGGTACCCAGAGAGATTGCGGCGCTGCAGCGCATGGCCGGGGGACTCCTTGAGGAGGTGGCGGGATGATTCCTCTGAGGATAGAAGTAGCCAATCTTGGGGCCATTCCCCATGCCAATATAGACCTGGTTAACATCAGCCTTGCCGGTGTTGTCGGTCCTAACGGGACAGGCAAAAGCACACTGCTTACCATCGCTCCCCTTTTTGCTTTGTTTGGAGCTACGAAGAACGGTGTCAGTGTTGACGACATGGTGCGTACTGGCCAGCAGGAAATGGCCGTTACCTTTGAGTTTGAGCATCAGGGGGAAGTTTACAGGGTAACTCGCACCAGGTCCAAGAAAGGCCGCGGTAAGAGTACCTGTGAGCTGCAGCACATGGTTGGAGACCAATGGGGCAGCGAGTCGGGCGCTACCATTAAGGAGACTGATGAAAAAATCAGGGCACTGATCAACCTGGATGAGGAGACTTTCACGGCCAGCAGCATGATCCTTCAGGGGAAGGCAAACGAATTCACGGCCAAGCCCCCGGGGCAGCGGAAAGCTATCCTCCAGCAGATACTTGGACTGGAGATATATGACCGACTGCAGGAGCAGGCCAGGGCCAAGGAGAGGGCAGTAAGTGTGGAGTTGGAAGCCTCCAAACGGAAGTTGGCCGATCTGGATGAGAAGCTGAAGGCCAGAGAAGTCACTGAGGCGGAGCTGGCTGACGTGGAAGCGGAGCTGGCTGTTGTTGCCGCTGACATAGAGATAAAGGAAGTTGAGCTGAAAAGGACTGAGGAAACGGTCAGGAACCTGGAGTCTATGACTAAAAAGGCCGAGGAACTGTTGGTGCAGATTGAGGCCCTGGCCGGCGAGATAGCCAAGAAGCTGGGAGAGAAGCAGGGACACCAGGGTAGGATTGACCGGGTTAATGTCATACTGGCCACCGAGGCTAAGATTATTGAAAAGGCTGCGGAATATGAGCAGGTCAAGCAGCAAGTGGCCGTTCTTCAGGCTAATAAGCCCCGACTGACAGAATTGTGTGCTGAGGAAAACCGGCTTGAACAGGAAGTCGAGAGGGTTGGAAAGCAACTGCTCCGGTTGGTGCCTCAAATCCGGGAAGTTGAGCACGTACTACAAAATCGGGGGGAATTAGAGAAGGCAGCTGTTGATTACCGGGCAACCCTGCAGTCAATGGACATTATGGATGGCCTGCAGGAAAAATGGAACCAGCTGAATATCAAGGCGCTGGAGGCTGAAAGAGAAACTGCCCAGTGGGATAGAGGTCAGGAATATAAGCTGAATAGGCTCAACGAAAGACTGAAGGAGCAGCGGGAGCAGTCAGCGATATTGGATGATGTACCTTGTAAGGGTAATGACATGGCAACCACATGCCCCCTTCTTGAAGCTGCCTTAAAGGCCAGGGCGGATATACCCCGTCTTGAGGAAAAAATAGAGGAGCTAAACAAAACCGAGAATCCGTATTCAAAAGAGTGGCAGGAACTACTCCGGGAACGGGACGCCCTTGGTTATGACGCACAGAAACATCGTCGGCTAAAGGTTATGGTTGCCGACCTTCGCCCAAGAGCCGAGCAAGCCGCCCAACTGGAGGCCAAAGCCCAACTATTGGAGACCCTTCAGGGACAGAAAAAACAGTTCGAGGATCAGAAGGCTGGCCTTGAGGCTCAGCTTAAAAAGGTACAAGGAGACACCAATACCCTTGCCGCTGAACTGGAACCCCTGGCTGCGATGGAGCAGAGACTTCCAAAGTTGGCCGAGTGGGTCAGGGCAAAGGAAGAACTGCCGGCAGCACGTCAATTGGTGGCCACAGCCACAGAGGCTATTGTCAAGCTGGATGAAGATATTGTGGTCACGGAGGAACAGAAGAAAAGTCTGGAGTTAGAAAATTTTGTCCTTAATAATGAGGCCACCCAGCTGGGCACTGTAAAGGCTATGGCAAACCTTTGTAACGGTGAAATCAAAGCCCTGCAGCAAAAACAAAATAACCTTTACAGTAAGGCAGGAGGGCTAAAAACTCAGATAGAGGCCCTAAATAGATACGACGAAGAACGCCAACATCTGGCCGCCGAGGTGGAACCCAAGGCCAGGGAACTTACCAGATGGCAGACACTCATTAAGGCTTTTGGGCGGGATGGGATACCGGCGCTCATTATAGAAAACGCCATCCCCGAGCTGGAGCGCATATCAAATGAAATCCTTGGCCAGATGTCAAACGGAAAACATTCGGTCAGGTTTGAGACCCAGAGGGAGCTTAAATCAACGAAGGGGGCCATGGCCGAGACCCTGGACATCATTGTCGGCGACTGGGCAGGGGACAGACCATATGAGACGTTCTCCGGCGGGGAGCAGCTGCGGATTGACTTCGCTATCCGGTTTGCGTTGGCGGAACTCCTGGCCAGGAGGGCCGGGAGTAAGATAGAGTGGCTGGTGATAGACGAGGGCCTGGGGAGCCAGGACCGGGAGCACCGGACATTGGTATTGGAGTCCATTAAGGCGGTGGCTGACCGGTTCCAGAAGACTTTGGTAATCACCCACATCGAAGAGGCGCAGGCGGCTTTTGAGCAGATAATTTACCTTGAGCCGCAGGAGGCCGGGTTGGCGGTTAAGGTAGCATGACCAAGATCCGCGGCAAAGATATCGACTCAAACTTTGGCTGGGGCGATGACGTGTCTATCAACATGGAAGAGGTTAGCAGCGCCTGCCTCTTCCCGCCCCAGGGGAAAGAAAAGGCCGAGCTGGCTATAAAGAATTTACGGGAACTCCTTGGGCGTGAATATAAGATGCGGGAATGGGTGTTTCGTCAGGACCCGAAAAAGAAGGCTCAGAAGCTGAAGGAGATTCAGGAGGCATATGAGTGGCTGAGGGATATTGAGGATGTACTGGATGATCTGGGAGGTTGCAATGAATGAAAAATACACTTGGCGATCTAAACAACCACCTGTTCGCTCAACTGGAACGCCTGAGTGACGAGGATGTGAAGGGCGAACAACTGAAGGAAGAAATGGCGAGGGCCAAGGCGGTTACGGGCCTGGCGTCGCAGATCATAGCTAATGGCACGCTGGTGCTGAAGGCGAGGATGCTCCAACTTGAGTATGGTAGTGAAGATGGTGGCGGCGAAAAGAAAATACCCCCGATGCTGAAGGCGCAATTTTTGAAGGAGTAGCGTATGAACCGGAAATATACTCAGGAACATATTGATTTTGTTGCTGCTAATATCAAGGATCGTAGCTTCAAGGACTTAACAGCTATCTTCAATGAGCGATTCGGGATGACCTTAAGAGTTTCGGCAGTAACCTCTTTTGCTGATAGGCATGGGCTGCACAACGGCAGGGATGCCCGTTTCAATAAAGGCTATGAACCCACCCAGTTCAAAAGGGGTCATGTGCCGTTCAACAAGGGTAGAAAGGGTGTCTTTCTCGGGGGCGAGGTTGCCGAAGCCTGCCAGTTTAAAGAAGGGCATAAACCGCATAATTATAAGCCTGTTGGCACCGAAAGAGTCAATGGAGACGACTATGTGGATGTAAAAATTGCAGACCCCAACAAATGGAAAGGTAAGCACGTTCTAATCTGGGAAGAGCATCACGGCCCCGTGCCCAGGGGACATGCAGTAATCTTCGGAGATGGCAACCGGCGTAATTTTGACCTGGACAATCTCATCCTTGTTTCTCGGGCGCAGCTGGCAAGACTAAACCAGCGTGGCTTAATTAAAAGCGATACTAATTTGACAAAGACGGGGATTATTATTGCGGACATTTATAACAAAATAGGTGAACGCAAGAGAGCCAAAAAGAAGGGTGAGTCGCATGGATTTAAGTAATCTTAACCCCGCCCAACTGGAGGCGGTTCTACATAACGCTGGCCCCTGCTGCACTTTGGCGGGGGCCGGCAGCGGAAAAACCAGGGTGCTGACCCAGCGGATCGGTCGGCTGGTCATCGAAGAGGATATTCCAGCCCGGAACATAGTGGCTGCAACTTTTACCAAGAAAGCTGCCGGCGAGATGGCCGAGCGAATTGAGCCGCTCATCGGCGCAGAGGTAGAGGACCTCAATATAGGCACCTTCCACTCTATCTGCTACCAGATTCTAAAGGACGAGTGGCGCCGGACTAAAAACAAGGGATATGAGCCGGCCAGCGAGTGGTGGCAGCGGAAGACCGTCGGCAACATTATCTACGACGAGATGGACTGGAGCCATGATGTGGGATCTGCCCTGTCGTGGATTTCCTGGCAGAAAAACAATATACGTGGACCGGAGGATGAGTTGCTGCGGGTACCTCAAGGGCCGCTGGCTGAAAAATACCGGACCATGTATCGGCTTTATGAGGAACGCAAGGAAAAAGAGAAGAAGCTGGATTTTGATGACATGCTGCTGTGGTGCTATAGGCTTCTGATGGACAAACCGCCGGTCAGGGCCCGGTACTCCACGCAGTTCCGGTACATACTGGTGGATGAATTCCAGGATACGTGCTTGGTCCAGTATGAGATTCTGAAGCTCTGGGCCAGGCCGCATAACAATGTGTTTGTGGTGGGCGATGCCCGGCAGGCAATATATGCTTGGAGAGCAGCACAGGTTAATTATATTTTGGACTTTGAAAAGGAGTGGCCCGGGGCCCGGACTATAATATTGGACACGAATTATCGCAGCTCTACAAACATTGTTGAGCTGAGTAACCGGTTAATTAGGGGCGCCGGCATTGCGTACCCGGGAGAGTGCCGGGCTCATCGGGGCAGCATGGAGGAGCCCTTTGTGCTGATGAGCGACCATGAGGATCACGAGGCCGAGCAAATTGCCGGGGAGATTCAGCTCTTAGATGTTGAGGGTGAGTGCGGCCGTGGGGACTGCGCTATTCTGTACCGCGTTAACGCCCAGGCTAGGGCCTTGGAGGATGCGCTGATTAGTGCCGAGATCCCGTACGTCATCCACGGCGGTACCGGCTTCTATGCCCGGAAGGAGGTCCGGGACATACTGGCCTATCTACGGATACTGGAGGACCCCAGCGACTCTGAGTCTATTGGGCGCATTATCAACGTGCCTACCAGGTACCTGGGAAAGGCATTTATGGAACGGGTACGGGAGTATGCCGCCAGGGAAGGTATTTCTATGATGAAGGCTGTACGGAACTGTCCGGAGGCATCCCAGCACAGATATCGGGGAGTGACTGACTTTTTGCGGTGCATTGACCACCTAAGGCGGGACATGCCCTACCTATCCCCGGCGCAGATGGTTCAGCTGGTGCGGACGGTGACGCGATATGATGATTGGCTGGCTAAGGAAGATGGTATTGAGGACGAGGCCGATAACCACCGCACTGAGAACTTGAATGCACTGGTGAAGGCTGCACAGCGGTTTAGAAACCTCCGCGATTTTCTGTTCTACACCGAGCAGGCCAGCAACAAGCCGGCGGATCAGGGGGATGCAGCGGACAAGGTCCAGCTGATGACGCTCCACAGGTCAAAGGGTTTGGAGTTCCCGGTGGTGTTTTTGGCCGGTATGAACCAGGGACTGCTGCCTCATCATCGGTCAATTGAATATGTCGGCGGAAAAGTGGCTCCGGAGTCGGTGGAGGAGGAGCGGCGCCTGGCATATGTGGGGATGACCAGAGCTATGGACAGGCTGTATCTGTCTACCACGGAGATGTACAACGACAAGCAGATGGAGCCAAGCATGTTTCTGAAGGAAGTTTGGAAGCCGGGGGTGGTGGCATAATGGACGAATTGATTAAACGGCATAAGCGGCTACTTATAAAACTGGCCCAGCGACATGGACTGGGTGACTCCAGGGTATTAAAGCAGAGCCAGCTCTTGGACAGGCTTATAGTCCAGGAGCAGAAAAGGAGGTTGGCGGGGTGAGTTTATATGATAACTGGGACAAGTATTCAAAGGCTGGACGCTTAGGCATGGCCGGATGCCAAATCCTTGCCGATTGGAAAAGAGAACGCGACTCCCTCCGTTCCCAACTCACCGAGGCCCAGGGACGGGAGGCGGTGTTGAGGGAAGCGCTGGAGGACATAAAGGGTTTTGAGTGTGACGGAAGTTGGCTTGACGAGTATCAGCACGGCTACATGGTGGGATATAACGAGGCTATAAAGCAAGTGACGGAGGATGTTATTGATAAAGCCCTCTCCACCCCCTCCCCCGCAGCAGACATAGTCCAATTAGAGCAAGGGCCGTGGCCGCAGTTTGTGCGGGATGTGAAAATTAAAAAGGCTTTGGAAAAACTGCCACAAGAACTTAAAAAAGCGGTAAGTGACCCCAATAATTATGACTGCGAAGAGCTGACATTTCCGCCTGTATGGGCTTCAGACGAACAGGCCGAGGAAATTGATGAATGGATTAACGAGCTTTTAAAATTTGCCGGAGAAATGGCTGAAGGTATTGTAAATAACGCTTTGGCCGCACTGGAAAAGGAGGGTGGGTCAGATGGATAGATGCGAAGAATGCGACAAAGTCTTATTTGAACCGCATTACCCCGCTACTCAGGTTTATTGCCAGGCAATAGGCAAAAGAAAACTTAAGAGTCTCGGACCCTGGGTGAAGTTTACCATGAAAAGCCCTGAATGGTGCCCATTGAAATCATCCGAAGAAAAGGCGGGTGATATAGGGTGAAATATTATGTCTTGAAAATTGAAGATATGCAAAATGCGCTTCCAACAGAGATTAAAGATGTCTTTATTAGAATATTGCACAGCATAAGAAAATACAGGCAAGCATTGGGGAAAAATAAAAACAGCTACCTGGTAGTCAATATTGATGAGCCATATGCGGTAGAGATATTTAATATTATGCACCGGCACGGCCATACGCCCTGCGACGACTGCTTAAGTAAAGAATCGTCGGCTTGTGATGATAAGTGTGTCTGGTCAGAACTTTATAAAGACGCCCAGGGGGTACCCGATGCAAAGTAGAGTCTGCCCCAACTGCGGGGCTGAGTGGTTTAGTGCTGGCAGCAAAGGAATGTGGGAGTGTGAAAAGTGTGGGGCTAAAATTCCTCCTCCTGGGCCGCCTGAGGGGGTGTGTATCGATGGACCACCAAGTAGCTTACTGCGCCCTGGCCCTGGCCATCCTGACCCAGATGACACCGGAGCAGGCGTTTGAGTATATAGAGACGGACAGGCCAAACAGAAAGCACTGTTGGCATAGGGTTACTGAGGACGACAAAAAGGACATGGCAAAGCTGAAGGATACCATGACTTACAAGGAGATCGGGGCCATGTATGGTATATCAGCCGGGTCGGTGTATAACATGATTCGGCGGGGGAGGGAGCATGTATGAGCCGGAAGTGTCGGGGGGGGTTATTGTCTACCCCTCCCGGTACCTGCCCGGTGTGCGCAGTGGAACATCCTCCGGAGGAGCCACACTGGATGAGCTTTTACTTTATATACCGGTTTTTTGATAAGTATGGGCGGGTACCTGGTTGGGAAGATGCTATGACTCACTGCAGCCCGGAGATGCGGGAAGAGTGGATGGATAAGCTCAGAGCTGGTGGGGTGGCGATTTAAAGATTGGAGGGTGAAGAAGTTGGAATTGATTAAGGGTAAGCATTTGGGTAACTTTAATCTTTTGTCGAATGTGGCGTCCGGGGCATGTCAGGAGTGTGCTGTAAAACATGACCCGAAAATGCCACACAACCAGCAAAGCCTATTCTGGCAATATAAATTTTACAATAAGCATGGACGTTGGCCCAAATGGGAAGATGCTATGGCTCACTGCACGGACGAGATGAAGGAATGTTGGCGGGAAGCATTACGGGAGCGTGGAGTGGCTATATAGCGAAATGGTTGTATAGAGAGCGAAATCGGGAGGCGCGGGGATGCGGCTACATAATCGACAGATAAAAGCAACATTTTGGAGTGACCCTGACTTGCTCCAGTGGCCACGGGATAAAAGATGGTTCTATGAGGGTCTTACCCAACTGGCTGATGACAGTGGGTGCCTGGAGGACAGTTCATTTGCTTTTAAGCTGCATCTGTTTCCGTCGCCGATGGATTCAGATATAACTGTCGAGCTGCTAACTAAATGGCGAGACGAATTCGTCTGCCAGGGTAAGCTTTCGCCATACAAAGTGGCCGGTAAGCAATATTTGTTTATGGTTAATTTCCATAAGCACCAGACACTGGACAAGCCAACGCCACCGAGTAAGGCCAGTATCCCCCTTCATCCATGGGTTGTCTGGGAAGAGGTTTTGGACGAGAAGGGAAGGGTCTCCCGAAGGCAGAGTCGGTATGTTGTAAGTTACGGACAATGGCCGGACAATGGCCGGACTAGTCCCGGACGTGTCCCGGTAGAACTAGAACTAGAACTAGAACTAGAACTAGAACCGGAACTAGAACTAAATAGTATTGTCGGGCAAGCGCCCGACCCTGCGCCGGAGAAGGTGCCCTACAAGAAAATAATCGAACGACTCAACGAGTTGTGTGGAACAAGTTTTAAGCATGACACCAAAGTAACCCAATCTCACATTAAGGCCAGGTGGAACGAGGGTTTCAGGCTGGACGATTTTTACAAGGTCATTGCAAATAAGGCAAGGGACTGGCTGACGGACCCGGAGATGGTTCAGTTTTTAAGGCCACAGACATTATTTGGGACCAAGTTTGAGAGCTATTTAAACCAGAAAGACGGGAGGCCGCAGGCCGATCCTAAGCAGCGATTACCATACGCTTTCGAAACCATAAGGCAGTTTACCGAGGAGGATGATTCGCCATGACAAAACAGGAAATCGGAATATTAATATCGCTTACAGCTGCCAACTTTCCAAACATGCAAGAGCGCGACCTGCGCCCCACGGCTAATCTCTGGAAAGAAGTGCTCTCCGACATTCCTTTTGATGTTGCCAAGGCCGCAATAATAAAGGTGCTTGCCACGGCAAAGTTTTGGCCTACGGTTGCGGAAATCCGTGAGGCGGCGGCGGTGATAACTAATCCGCACATTTTATCTCCAGCGGAGGCATGGGCGCTTGTGGAGCAAGCCAATGACCGGTATGGCTATTATCGGTCGGAAGAAGGCATGAAATCTTTACCGCCGTTGGTTCAGTTGGTTGTCAGATCCCTGGGTGGATTCCGGGAGGTTTGCGCTTCGGAAAACCCAGGAGTGACCCGTGGACAGTTTATGAAAATGTATGAGCAGCACGCCTCCCGGGAAAGAGAAATGGCAGTGCTGCCGGCAAATGTGCGGTGTCTGGTTGAGGGTGAGGTTAAGTTGTTGTCGCAGTAAAGGACTAATTAAAACTACAGGTGGTGTAGCCATGAAACCTGTTGGACAAATCATTGAACAACTTGCCAACGTGGAAGTCGGCATAAAGTGCCAGGAATGTGGGGCCATTAACACGTTCGTTGGAAAGCAGTATTCTACCCGCTGCCACTGTTGCGGGACCAACATCACGCTTTCACCCGTCTACCTGGCCAGGCTTAAGCAGATGGAGGCCAGGGCCAAGAACGGCGGGAAGGAACTGGCAGAAAAGCCCAAATGCAATGTTTGTAACGACACGGGAGCTGTCATGTTGAAAGAGCAGGTAGATGACCAAATAGCACAATACGTTTACCGCTGCATCTGCCAGGCTGGGCAAAAGCGGCAGGAGGCCTGGCCGGTGGTGCCGGCGGCTAAGGTGGTGGCGTTTGTTCCCAGGCTGCGGCTGGTGGGGGATGAGAGTGCTTAAGAGATTTAGACCATGAAGGAGGTAATGTAAATGTCTAAAAATGCAATTTCGAAGATACAGACAGAAATGGACCAGAACACCAACAACCCCTATATACAGGTAGTCGGAGGATTCCTTCTGCAGCATTTGGATGCTAATCCCGGGTCGGCGGAGCGGATCCTGGCTGAGGGCAAAAGCATCAAAGCCAGCCTGGATGAGATGCGGAAGGTTGCCGAGAAAAAGAAAGTCGGGAGCTGTGCGGTACTGACGGATGCGGAGGGCTTCGCGGTGGTCCTGAAATATTTCGGAATTGAGCCTGGCCAGGCCACAGTTGCACCTGCCATAAAGCATGAACCACTACCTACACCCGAAAAACCTGTGGATGGTTTTGACGTAAAGCTCGAAGACCTGTTGTAAGGCGGGGTGATGATGATGGCCAAAAAAGACAATGAATTTCAGGAATATCTTGACCATTTTCCCAAAGGTATAGGCAAAAACATAGAGAGGTATGTATCCGAGGAAGTATTTGAGTTTCGACGTTACATTTTTACCAGACGCAAGGGGGAACAGCAGTACGGTTACTGTACTTACTGCCAAAAAGAATTTAAAACCAATGGACTTAAACACAATGAAGAAACTCAGTGTCCCATGTGTAAGAGTTTGTGTAATGTCAAATCAAGCGGCATCAGCCGAAGCAGACTGGTCAATGAGGCATACTTTGTGTACTATGAGAAATCGATCAAAAATCCAAGTATCATTATTGCCCGGGGTTTTTTGGCGGTTCGCGATTTCAGAAATGATTATATTAAGGTTAAAACTCAATACTTAGTAACTTCTTTTTATGTTTTTGAGATGGGCAATAGCGTGATGCTGAAAAGGTACGGATACTACTCTGATGCCGGCACTATGCAAGTATACGGGATGCATAGATGCAGCACGGTTCATTCATTACCTATAGTGAGCCCTAGAGTCATTGTGGCCCATTCCCATGATAGCATTAGGGAAGCTGTAAAAGATACTCCGTTCCGCTATAGCACATGGGAATCTTATGATGCGGGGGATATGGTAAAGTTTTTTGATCTATATTCTAAATATCCCTGCATTGAATACCTAACAAAACTTGGACTAAAAAACTTGGTAGAGCCAAAATTGACCGGAGGTAATACATATAGCTCAATAAACTGGCGGGCTACTTCATTACTTAGTGTGCTGAAATTATCAAAAGGTGATCTGGCTGAAATTAAAGCTTCTAATATCCACATTGACACTCTATCTCTTAGGCTTTTTCAGATTTCTAAGAAGGATGGTTCTAATCTATCTTTTGCAGAGGTAACTGAGATAAAAGAAACCTATCTTAATTTCAATTATCTGCAAAAAGCACTTAAGTGGGTGACCCTTAGGCAAATCCGCAATTACATTGATAGGCAGCAGCGGGTTACCAAAGGACATTCGAAGAACCAGATACTTAGCACCTGGAATGACTATTTTGCGGATTGCATCACTCTTGATATGAATTTAACCGATGAGAGAATCTTGTTTCCAAAAGATTTATTCAAAGCTCACCAAGAAACTTCTAAGCAGATTAAATCTGAAGAGAATAAACTGATGGATGCAAAAATACAGGCAAGGTTAGCGGATCTTAGCTATTACTGTTTTCAATATCGGGATTTGATGATTAGGCCTGCCTTCAGCACAAAAGAGCTGATTGATGAGGGTAAGGCTCTTACAATTTGCATTGGAAATTACCAGAATGGATACATGTCCAGATATTCAAGGGGTGAAATAGTCCTGTTATTAATTCGCAGGATATCTGAACCAGACAAGCCGTTTTATGCCATGGAGCTTAAGAAGAATATAATTATCCAAACACAGGGGGAAAAACACTGTCTACCTACCAAGGAGGTATCCGAATTTATTGAGGCCTTCGAGGCGGAGAAGCTTAAGGAGAAGAAACCGAAATCCAGGATAAAAATACCGGCATAGTCCGAAAAAGGAGATGTTAATATGTCAAGTAATTTAGTAAATACAGATATTAGCACACTTACCACTGAGATACTAATACTTAAACAGCAGACGGCGCAGAATATCATCGAGATAGGTAAAAGGTTAATAGTGGTAAAGGAAAATTTACCTCATGGTGAGTGGGGCATGTGGTTAGAGAAAAAAGTTGAGTTTACAGCCAGAACAGCCCAAAGATTTATGAAATGTGCGAGTGAGTTTTCAAATACGACAGCGATGTCGCATTTGCCCCCCACTAAAATATTTGCCCTCTTGGACCTGCCCCAGGAAGAGAGAGAGGAATTTGTCCAGACTAACCAGGTGGATGAAATGTCAACCCGTGAATTGCAGCAGGCCGTGAAGGAAAGAAACGATGCCTTGAAGCAATTGGAAACTGTTAAGCGTGTTGCCGAAGAAAAGACAGAGGAAGCCCGTAGACTTGCGAAGGAGAAGCAAAAAGCAGAAGAGGATGCGAGGCTTTCTGATCGGGTCCTTCGGAATACCCAGGAAGATGTCAAGATGCTGCAGGAAACTCTTGAAAAGGAAAGACAGGACACTAAGTCAGAGGTTGAGAGATTGGCAGGCCTACTTACTGAGGCGAGAAATGACGGCACATCAGTTGAAAAAATTAAGCAGCTGGAAGATGAGCTCCGGGACGCGCAGGTTCAGGTTGAGGAATTAACTGAAAAACTGAATGAGCCGGTTACCATTGAGGCGGCAACCATTGAGAAGATTCCGGAGGATGTGCAAAAAGAGCTCGAAGACCTCAGGCAGAAGGTGGGCCAGCAGGGCAATACAGCATCCTTAAAGTTCAAAGTTTACTTTGATGAGCTGGTAGGTAATTTCAAAAACCTACTGGGCACTCTGGATGAAATCCAAAAGGTGGATGAGGAAGCCCACGGAAGGTATAGGAACGCTATCCTGGTCCTAATAGGGAAAATGTCTGAGCGGCTTCAGCCGGCGGAAGTTGCCGCCCAGACAACCCATGAAAGCCCTGAAAATAAGGAGTCGGGGTATAATGACCTCTCGGCCAGCAGGTACCTGGACAAAAACGGGCGAGTGATCTTCGTTTCCACCGGTCTCGGAGGCAGCGAGTTCGGCACCTTCTGGGAGTCTCCCGCCGGCGGAAAACATCGTGTAAAAACCCAGGCCATGCCCATGACTACCTCAAGGGAAGAGGCCCAGCGGAACCTGGATGCCTGGGTCGAGAAGAACGGGCTGCAGCCTGTAGAGGAGGGCGATTCTGAATGCAAGAGTGCCTAAAAGATCCGCCGGCCGCCCCGGCCTCGGGACCGAAGAAAACCAAGGCCGCCAATGCCTGGTCCGTAGCAGGTTGCACAATCCAGGTGGCCAGGCCGATGACAAAGAGCCTGCTGGAGAGATTTGAAAACCCGGTTATAAAGGTGAACATAAAGACCGGCGCGGTTCTTATGGACAGGGTACGTGAGTTTTTAGGGTAGGAGGTGATCCCGGTGGGTGAGAAGTATGTAAAGCGCACATTTGATCCGGATTGGATGTTAATGCCAGCAGATGATGAGTCAAAGATGCCAAGCCCGGTTACTGTATACCAGTTATCACCGGAGGAACTGGCCGAGTATGACAACCTTAGGAAGCCCACCGGGAAGGCACCTATTAATTTTAACTTGGTCAGAAAACCGAAGGAGGCCGAAGAGATGTTAGCTGGTGAAAACGGGACTGAAATAACGGACAACATCGTACAGGCAGTAATTGATCGTCAGGGAAATAAGGGTTTTGAGGTGTTCGATAAAAAGGAAAATCCGGACATTGTTGGACAGGAGCCGCCCAAGCCAAGAACCAGGCTGGAGGTTGCCCGGGAAAAGCTGTCCAGTGAGGAATACCTCAGGCTTAAGGAAAAGAGTAAGACCGACCATGAAATAAAAATTTTGTTTAAGATAGCCAACGACGTACTGGTGGAGCTGAAGAAGGAATGGGGCTTACCTGTTGTTCCGATAATGCCTCCGCGTAAACAGAAGCCTGAGCAGGAACGTCCGGGGAATACCCCGCAGCCCGATCCGGTTTCGCAGCCGGAGCCCCAGCTCAACGAGTCGCGTCCTCCTGGCCTCACCATCGTCCAGGCCATGGAGCTCCGGGAGGAGTTGAGCGACGACGTTACCTGCCTTAACAACATCCTGGCCGTATCCGGTAGGGCAGAGTTGACCGAGCGAGTGATCCTGATGTTAGAGACCCAGCGCAATGTACGCCAGGCGCACCTGGACCGGATCAACGAGGTGTTCAGTAGTACGGTGTTACCGTTATGACTCCGCAGGTAGGAGATATGGCTTTCATCGGCGGTAACCACACTGGATACGCAAAGGGTAAGACCGGCAAAGTGATTGCCAGAAGAGGTGATGGCCGGATGATAGTCTAGTTAAAGGGTGGCTATAAAGCTTTCGTCCAGCCACAGAACCTGAAACCATTACTGGATGTGTACGGGAAGAAGTCTGAGAAGTGATACTTTTAAGTTTTTAGCCATAAAAATGTGGGCATGAAGTGTGAAACTACCTAATTATTTTTGTCAATGATCTGTTGCACTAGACTTATGCCATCTCCTATCATTGTATCTGATTTGGATATGGCATCTGATATCTGCTGGTGATGCGGAATGTGAGGTTGGATCTGAAATAATCCGCTTACTATTGTGAGCATGTTTCTTAAGTCCTCAAAAATGACTTGTAACTGCTCCATGTCGGCAATAATGTTTTTATGTGACATCTATAAATTCCTCCTTTGAAAAAATGACTATAATCTTCATGCCCACAAACACAGATTTGCATAATATTTAGTTAATTCTGTCAGGGTAGGTACTATATTGGCACATTTAAGTATTATAGTCGGGATTTATATATGATGTCATGCGATAAAAATCCATATTATTGACAAAACGAGGCGAAATGAAAAGCGATATGTCAAAGTAAAAACAAACATGTCTAATTATGGATAAACATGCGTTATTCTTTAAAGGTTGAGCTTAGAGATGGGGGGTATACCGTGAAGATAGTCGGGGTTGACGCAAGTTTAACCGGTACCGGAGTGGCCGTGTTTGAGGACGGTTCACTCCGGACTGAGAGGATAGAGAGTAAGCAGACGGGGCCAAAAAGACTCATAGAGATCCGGGACAGGGTCAAGGAGATTGTCCGGGCGACTGGCCTGGTGGCCATTGAGGGGTACGCCTTCGCCGCGGCAAACCAGGCCCACCAGATCGGGGAACTGGGTGGAGTGTTGAGAGTAATGTTGACCGAGGAAACGGCCAAAGTTAACGGGCCAATGAAATGGATTGAGGTGGCCCCGTCCCAGGTCAAGAAGTTCGCTACGGGAAAGGGAAATGCCAAGAAGGAAGAGATGGCCGTGGGCATTTTCAAACGCTGGGGACGCGAATTTAAGAACAATGACGAGGCTGACGCTTTTGTGCTTGCCCTCATCGGGCAGGCATATCTCACTGATGTAACTGGCCTTACTGCCTTCCAGCGGGAGGTCATCGAGGAGCTGCGGAACCCGAGGGCCAAGAAGAAAAAGGCCAGAAAGGCCAGTTAACTACTTGACAAAAAGGCTTTAAAATAATGGTCAGAATGTGCAACAAGCAAATTAAGGCTCTATTAGCTATTAAGGGACAGATTTCTAAATAAATATTTTTTGAACAACAATCCTAGCATAATCCCAAAAACAACAGCAGCCGATATATGAACATAGTAATCACTTAAAGGTCTTAAATCGAAAAACCTACCTTCAACTGTTGACGTAAATATGAGTTCAGTAACAGCCCAGAATAATAATCCACCAACTATACCTTTGAAAACTAGATAATCTTGACCAAGCTTCTTAATTGCGTAATAGAATAAAATACCTATAAGCCCACCGAGTATAAAGTTCACAATTAAACCTATCGTTGCTGTGGGTCTGGTAAATGTAACAAGGAGGCTATCCAACTGATAGACACTGTACTTACCAATACCTAAAAACAGTAACACTCGTGAAAAAATCTCGCTTGGTATTGTAGATAAAGCACCTATTACCCCTGCTACTAATGGCTTATCGTATTTCAAAATAAATCCCCTTTCTCATTGAAATAACTCTAATATTAACATGCGAAGTGTTGAGCATATTTATACATATATCAGAAAATAGATCAGGTAATTTGCAATCATTCGTCACCATGCTAAGACCGCAAATCTCTAACGCCTTTCCTGGAACAAATCAAACTGGGCCTAGCCAGGGACCGGCACATGAGGTTTTCGCTGTTGATGGCGAAGGATAAGTTCAACCTTAAGACGGATCTGCTGGTGCCGCTCAGCTTCCAGAGGAATGTCTGGAAGGCGGCCACGGTGACATATCGGAATGAGGAGGCGGGGTAGGGATGGACGACATCTGGATAGGGATTTTATTGGTGGCCGCGGCGGCGGCGGTCAACCTAATGGGTAGGGATTGGAAAAAGCTTAAGAACCGAGGGAGGTAAAGGAAAGTGGAAAACGCTGAGGATTTAATCGGTTATTTTATTGATGAATACTGCCCCAGGTGCGGGGCCAAGCTCTTGGGTAATAAGCGGGGAGATAAATGGTGCTCGTTTGTTGGTTGTACATACGGATTGGTTGATTAATTTTGGGGGTGGTGCCTACTGGACAAGGTGTCGGATCAGCTTATAGCGGAAATCAGAAAGCAGGCCGGAGAGATCGACCGACTTCAATACGGAGAGGTCATTCTCAAAATTCAGGACGGCAAGGCGGTGTGGGGGGAAATCAAAACGGTTTGGAAGGCTGACTCGAACAAACGGGAGGCCAGGGCATAGAGCTCTGGTCTCTACTTTTTATGGGGGGTGGCGTGGGTGGAAGATTTAATCCGGGAGTACAGGAGATCACTTCGGGCCTTACGTCAGGCGAAGGTAGCGCCGATAGAGCGCGGTAGCATGATATCAGACACTGAATGGGCGATTGACCTTATGGAAACAGGGCACATTCCGGGAACCAGGTGGACCGTAGCCAGGTGGTCCAAGTCAAAACGGGAAGTGCTTTGCGATCCGCTGGAAATGGCCCGCTATGTGCAAAATAAAGAACCTTCCAGCGCCGCCTCGGAATGGATGGTGGATATACTGGATAGCGTGATGAGGTCATTGACCGAAAGGGAGCGGCAGGCTTATGAATTGGTGCGGGGGCAACTGTATTCATTTGGCAAAGCAGGCCAAGTGATGAAGTGTAATAAAGGGAGTGTTCAGAACTTTGTGTCCCGGGCTGAAAAAAAGATTGCCCTTGTCGTACGAAAGCAAACTATAAGTGAAGGGGTTTGTTGAAAGGGAGCCGCCCGGGCGAGGGGCGGCTTTAGTATAACATTTTGCTGGTAGTACAAATAGCAAAGAGATATATTGTGAAGACTAAAAACTAAAAGAGCAGGGAGCTCAGAGAAGGATTATTGAGATGACCAATAAAAATATTTCTGATTACACCACTAAAGAATTGATCGAGGAACTCCAGAAAAGAGAGGCTGTCCAAATTATTGAAGTACAGCCCCATCAGAATTATCAAATCTCTGCCGGCAACAACCGGATCGAAAACACAGGTCCTGTTGTTATTATTGCTGTATGTGATTAGCGAAGTTTTCTATATGGGTAAATATCTTTTATGAAGCGGTGAAAATATTGCCCATGGGAACTTGCGGACATTAGGCTTTGGTAAACATTGGCTGGTACGCCTGCATATTGATATAACCCACCTGAATGAAATGCTATTTCTAAAATGCCGGTAGCGTGATCATACCCCACTGATGATAGATTGGTGGATGTAACTGGCGTTCGATGCATGAATTTAACCCCCTTTCGGCCATATGTTCGTCACTCAACGACATATTACCATATCTAGGGGGTGCTGTCTTTATCTGAAAGTGTCGGAAAATGTCAGGAGGTTAAAGGCTTCCTTTTGCCGAATACTGGAGAAAACGGCAGAAGGGAGTGTGTTTCATTTTGGAAAATAATAAAGATAGCGAAGATGACGACCTTTCTATCGGTGGAGTATTGATTGGGGAAAATTTGAGATCAAATTCAATATGGAGTAAGGTTGCAACTATAGCAGCTGTGATAGCCGCGATTGCATCAATTGCAACACTTATCGTGACAATCCAATCTAGATGAGCCTTCGGGCTCTTTCTTTATGACACGAAAGCCGAGAGAAGGTGAGGTGATGTCCAGAACCGCAACCCACAACTGGCAGAAGTTATTCCTGGAGTATAACCAGGGTCGTTATAAATCGGCACGGCAATTTGCCGAGGCCAAGGGCTTAAACTACGACCGCCTAAAGAAAGAATTTAAGAAAATAAAAGACGCCCCCAAGGATGATAATAGGGGCATAATAGGGGCGGAAAATGGGGGCAAAAAGGGGCAGAAAAAAGCCCCCAAAAAAGAAAAGGGGCAAAAAGAAAACCCATGGGAACGACTTAAAAAACAGTTCACCGACTGGCCTGAAGAAAAGCTTCAGGCTTATTTAATTAAGTTGGATGTCCGGAAAGCGGATCTGGAGACCATCCCCTTTGAAGAATTGTCCCCGGCAGAGGTCAAGGAACTGGGACGGGTTCGACAAGAGCGCCGGGCCATTCTCTCAGATCCCGACCCAGAAGTAAAGTGTCATGCTCACAATCGGGATGGCAGCCCATGCGGTAACCCCGTGGAGCGGGGAAAAAAAGTTTGTTGGAACCATGGGGGAGCGCCTGGGAGCGGGACGCACCCGGGGCAGCAGAAGGCGCTGAAACATGGGCTGTATTCCCGTTTCATTCCCGATGATGACGAGGATGCACAAGCCTTTATGGAGGATATTGAAACTAAGAGTCCGCTGGACATCCTCTGGGAAGGTATAAAACAGCTGAGTTTTAATATCGCCAGGTCTGCGAGAATCGCTTGGGTAAAAGATCGAAATGATTTAACTGAGCACCTAAAGCGTCAAAAAGAAACAAGTGGGCTACATAGTGATGGATGGGAGAAAGAATATGAGATTCAGTTTGCATGGGACAAGAACAATAGTTACCTGAAGACACTGGCCAGTATTGAAAAAGCTCTTGATAGCAAAATTATGCGCTATGAGGAGCTCATTGATAAATATAAACACAGAGGAATGGACGCTGAAGAGCACGGATTGAGATTGGAAAGAGTTAAGCAGGATATGGCTATTGCCCGGGAGAGGATGGACCTGGAGAAAGCCAAGGCAATTGACCCTGACGACAAAGAAACAGAAGATTGGGTAACCGCCCTCAGTGAAGTTGCTGCCCGACGTAAAGCGAAGGTGAGCGTAAATGGGTAATGCTAATCCCGTACTTGTTGAGCTCATCGATATTTATTGGGATGACCCAGTAGCATTCGCGATAGATATTATGGATTTTTCTCCGGACGACTGGCAGCGAAATGTTTTGAGGGACATTGCCAGTTCGCCCCGTGTTACTGTTAGGTCTGGTCAGGGCGTTGGCAAAACCAGCCTTGAAGCAGTTGCCGTTATTTGGTACCTGTGCTGCCGACCAAATCCCCGGGTGGTTTGTACGGCCCCGACGCGGCAGCAGCTTTATGATGTCCTTTGGTCTGAAATATCCAAGTGGCTTTCTTCGTCTAAGGTAGAACGCCTTTTGAAGTGGACCAAGACTAAGGTTTACATGATTGGCCATGAGGATCGATGGTTTGCCACGGCAAAGACGGCAACCCGGCCGGAGAATATGCAGGGTTTCCACGAAGATTACATGCTTTTTATCGTGGACGAAGCTTCCGGCGTGGCCAACCCAATTATGGAAGCGATTCAAGGCACATTATCCGGTCTTGAGAACAAACTCTTGATGTGTGGAAACCCCACTAAAATAAGTGGAGTTTTCCATGACAGCCACCACCGGGACCGTGGGGACTATAAGGTACATAAGGTTTCGAGCCTGGACAGCAAGCGGACCAGTAAAGAAAACATCGCCATGCTTATCAGGAAATACGGAAAGGATTCCGACGTTGTCAGGGTAAGGGTTGACGGGGAATTCCCGAAGGCTGAGGCTGATACGTTTATTCCCCTGGAAATCGCAGAGCTTACCACCACCCGCATTGTTATACCAGAGGGGAACGTCTTAAACCTGGGCGTTGATGTGGCCAGATTTGGCGACGATGAAACAGTAATAGCCCCCCGGATAGGGGGGAAGGTGTTCCCCTTGCAGTGCTACAACAAGCAGGACACCATGGTCACCGCCGGATGGGTGCTGGCCACGGCCCGGGACTATATGGTACAGCATCCAAATGTCTGGCAGGTACAGATTGCGGTTGATGACGATGGCGTTGGCGGCGGCGTTACCGACCGCCTGAACGAAGTTATTGCAGAGTTAGGGCTGCCATACGCGGTGATACCCATAGGCAATGGCCGGAAGTCCGATGACGAGCACTACGAAAACAAGGGGACTGAATGCTGGGCTGCGGTAAGGGATGCCTTGCAGCAGAACTTTTCCGATTATCTACAAGGAAAAGAGCCCATCATTGAGCTACCGGAAGACGAAGAGATGATAAGCCAGCTGACAACCAGAAAATATCGGATGACCAGCCGGGGGAAGATCGTCCTTGAGCGCAAGGAGGACATGAAAAAGCGCGGGCTTCGGTCCCCTGACCGGGCAGACGCAGTGATTCTTTCGTTCGTTGGTAGCTACGAGATGCCGCAGTCCGAGATTTACGATAACGACGATTATGATGTTTCGATAGAGGAGTAGGTAAAATGTCCATCTTCGGTACCGTTAACACCGTATTAAAGCCTCTGGCCCAAAGGGTCCTAAAAGACGATATGCAGGTCATGCAGGAAAGTATAACCCAGCTCTCCGAGGCCGTCACCTCAATCCGGGCCGAGGAGCGTGGATGGATCAATGTCTCCCAATCCTTTGTTCCCTGGGAGTTAACCGGGGAGGAGCGGCAGAGGGTCATTGAAAAAGTCCGGGATGCTTACAAGAAAAACCCACTGGCCGGACAGATCGTGGACCTCAAACGATACTTCACCATGGGCCAGGGCATCAGCTTTAAGGCCGAGGACCCGGAGGTAAATGAAATTCTCAAGGCCTTCTGGAAGGACGAAAGTAATAAGTGGTTCCAGCGGCAAAGCGAGCTCTCCGACGACCTCGAAATCGACGGGGAGTTTTTTATCAGGTTTTTTGTGGACCAGTACAAAGGCAGGGTCCAGGTGCGCTGCATACCGGCGTGGCAGATAACCGACATCATCACCGACAAAGACGATGCAGAAATGCCGCTCTACTACCGCCGGGAGTGGACAGAGCAGACCTGGGACATGCAGAGCAAGATGTATACCATTGTCAAATACCACACGGGCGTAGACGCAGACTACATCCCGGCTGAGGAGATATTGCACATCAAAGTGGGGGCGCCGCTCTATTCAAAGTTCGGCAACTCACCACTCTACCGGGTGCTGGGATATTTAAACTCATACAAGGAGTGGCTGGAGGACCGGGTTAAGCTGAACAAGGCCCGGGCGGCTTTTGCCTGGAAGAAAAAGATTAAATCTACTGCCGCAGGTGTGACTGGTGCGGTAAGCGGGGTTTTAAGAACCTTAAATAAGGTGATTACCGGTGCTGAGAAGCCGACCCCTCCCAAGACCGGTGGGGTTATTGTCGAGAACGATGCTGTAGAGTGGAGCGTAATCAATTCTGATGTCAAGGCGGATAACGCCAGCGAGGACGGGCGGGCCATCAAGCTCATGATATGCGCCGGGTCTGGCATATTTGAACATTACCTCGGGGACGCAAAGGTGGGTAACCTGGCCAGCACCAAGAGCATGGAGCTACCCATGCTGAAAATGTTTGAGTGGAGACAGAAGCTTTTCGAGGAAGTATTCCTGGCCATTTTCCGCCGGGTGATCAGGGCTGCCATAGATGCCGGGGTCCTACCCGAAAAGCTGAAGGTTACACGGCAGGAAAAGGGTAAGGAGCACGAACTGGAGATACCGACCGACCAGGTCCACATTGACATTGACTTCCCGCCTCTGGTGCTGAAGGAGGTTCAAGAGTTGACCGATGCTTTGGTTAGCCAGGTGGAGGCCGGATTTAAAGCCAGACAGACGGCAGCAATGGAGC